>Ga0164295_10000229_pt1 | contig 47047 bp, 37 predicted proteins | sample GEODES006metaG_FD_111798 | JGI IMG/M metagenome (GOLD analysis project Ga0164295, IMG submission 111798) | Oligotrophic lake water microbial communities from Sparkling Lake, Wisconsin, USA - GEODES006 metaG | ecosystem: Environmental > Aquatic > Freshwater > Lake | place: USA: Sparkling Lake...
GGGCGAGCCGAGGCTTTGCGATTTATATTCAATAATTCCGCTTTGCGGAATTATTTGATATATAAAAGGGGATTTATCGGTCTCAAAGTAACAGTTGCCTAGGTGCATTCATGGACGCCGACCCAAAGGTCGGCGTTTAGAATGTCCAAAGGCGTAAAGAGGGACAAAATTGAAGGATCTCAATCACCAAAAGTCATATAAACATTTTCCGTCTGTATAATAGTAAGCCCCCCATGTCGCAACAATTCAAACCCATCCTCAAGCAGAACGCTGAATTTGGCGTCTTTGTTCGCAACATGATATCGATGAAGGTGTTTCTCAAGATGCGCGAAGTCGGTCGCAATACCAAATCGAATTTGGAGAAAAAGGTGGTGGACAAGATCGAGGGCAAGTGTATCAACGAGGGATTCATTCGCCCCGATTCTGTCCGCATTCTCTCGTATTCCAGTGGCGTGGTGAATCTGGAGAACATTGAGTTCCACGTCGTCTTTGAATGCCTGGTGTGCAACCCCGTGGAAGGCATGATTGTCGATTGCCTGGTCAAGACCATTACGAAGGCGGGGATTCACGGCGAAGTGGTGGCAGATAAGGGCTACGTGCCCATGAAAATATTCGTGGCGAGAGATCATAATTATTCGAACAAACTGTTTGGACAAGTGAAGGAGGGCGCCACCATCAAGGCAAAGATTATCGGGAAACGGTTCGAATTGAACGACCCTTATATTGTGGCGATTGCGTCTCTCGTTGATATGGGGAAGGAGCGCCGCGTTCCGGCGAATCAGGGAAAACCGCGTATCCGTGTATCGGATGAAGCGGTGGACGAGGAAGTGGTGGCGGACGAGGAATAAGAATGATGAAAGGTAAGAAATATAAACGGTTCTCTCGTGGAATCCATATAATCGAGAGATAGTATGGATCCTTTAGAACTCATTAAAACGAAAATCGAAAAAATGGACAAAAAATGCCATATCGAAGTATTGAAAATCCTGAAAAAGTATCCCGCGGTCACCTTGAATGAAAACAAAAATGGCGTGTTTGTGAACCTGTCTTTTTTGCCGAAGGAGGCCATCGCGGATTTAGACACATATGTGCATTACATTGAAGACCAAGAGACGTCTTTGGAGACGATTGAGACACAAAAACGCGAGTACCAGAACGCGTTTTTTATTGAAAAAGGGGTTAAAGAGGAAGCCGTATTCTTTCAATAAGACGCATTTTTATTCAATACATGAAATCATGAGTTATCCTTTTTTGAACCAGGTGTTGTATGGGGTGGGTAAGTCGGAGGTGGACCGAACCTATATCGAGGGATTGGAGAAATACATGTGGGTCGAGGGACGTCAGGATAAGGAGCCGACGGTTTTTGAGCCGAATGAAAAGGGAGAATCGGGGTTATTGCTGGAGAAGTCGTGCGAGTTACCTGGAGTGTCGGGGTTGGACTTAGAGTTACCTCGATCCTCGTGCGAGTTACCCCGATCATCGAGGTTGGACTTAGAGTTACCTCGATCATCGAGGTTGGACCATGGATCCATCACAGTTGTACAAAAAAACTCCCTTTTTTGGTCCATTTTCATCGCGATCCATGGATACGGCGAGTACCTGGAAGCATCTAGGAAAAGCGGAAATCGAGAGATTGAGGAGAAATTGAAAATCGTCGATGCATTGAAACAGCGACCCAAAGTGTTGAAAGAAACGAACCAAAAACTCACGATCGAACAGACGCAGGCTTTATACGGCTCCCTTTTAACGAGCCGAGAAGACCGGCTCGATTTTTGCACGGCCTATGCAGCCTTTTACCAGAAAACCATCTGGATTTTGTATCCAAAAACATATCGCGTATTTAGCCCAACCCAGGAATCCGATATGGATCAGCCCATCGTATTATGGGCGAACCCGGGCCCGAAACACAGTGTGTTGTATCGCTTATGCGAAAACCCGTCAGAATTGGCAAAGTGGATCGAAGAGCGAGAGACGGTCCTGAAATCCCAGACGCATTACAAGATTGGCGATTTGGTCCACATGGGGAAAAAGATGGGTCTAGACATTTCGGAGAAACCGAAAAAGCAAGAATTATACGACCAAATCAAGAACGCGATTTACAAAGACATGGAGTTTACCTAGGTGAGTAGTGGAAAATGGTAACTGTTTCAGGTTGAAAGGAGTAAAAGAAAGATATGTTATGTTATAATATAACATGTCTTTTAAGACAGACGCCTCATTTGGAACGAGTGGCACATTGTCCGCGAGTTTTTCGAGTGATCCGACGTATACGTCTGTATTGGGTGGATTGACGTTTCAAAACACCTATATTACGGTAGCGGGAAATGTATACAACGCAGACAACGCAGACAGTCCAGACTATCAATATGGTCTGACTGTGTATTCGGTGGATGGCACATTGAAACCTGATTTCACGCCGGTGGTAACGGTGTTCAATTCTGCAAACACGTCTTCCATATCGGCGACCGCGGTCAATGGTAACTACCAGGCCATTTATGTTGCGGGTCAAGATACAGGCGGGACGAGTCGTTTGGTGTCTTACAATTATGACGCGACCGTGAAATTTTCGGTTTCTACGGAAGGATTTATTTATCACGCAATGAGTTTTAACTACTTGCCCCAAAATGTAACATGTGCAGGGTTCGATCCGGCGACGTCGAAGCATATTGTTTCGACATATAACCCCGATGGCATTTTATTGGGTAGTATTACAGGATCGTTTACGTACGCGCCGGGCTCTACCTCCGTGGCGACATGCGTCTATGTAACCCAAGAGGGCTACTTTAATAACTCGATTATCGTGGGTGGATATGACACGATTAATGGAAAGACTACTTACGGATTGACCAAGTATTCCGGAAATGGCGCCCAAGTCTTGTCGTTTGGCACCACTTTCTCTCGATTTGGTCAAGAATCGAACCCTTCCAAGGTGAATTCCCTTGGTGTCCAAACGACGGGCCACGTCGTTGTGGCGGGTCAGTATTGCGGACAAGGGTTTTTAGCCAGATACACGGCGAACGGTATATTGGACACTACGTTTGGTGTAAATGGTGCCGTTCTTACGAACACGGTGGGATCGATAGAATCCATGACATTGCAACTTAACGACATGATTTTGACGGCCGGATACAATTCTGATGGAAAGTACGTCGTCTCGCGGTATACACAGACGGGTGTTTTGGACACTACATTTGGTACCAACTCTGGGTCGATTCTTGGACCGGTGGTGAATACGTCGAGTCCCGTGTTCGTTACGACGCAATTGGACGGGGCGGTTTTGGTGGGAGCTACGTCGGCAACGACGGGGCAATACGAAATTACGCGGTACGCCGAGATTTTGACCGGGGAAGTATCAGTCGCGATAAGCGGTCTATCCTTTCCAAGTGGTGCGTGTGTGGATTCGAACGGAAACGTGTATGCAGGAGATTCCGGTAGTAAACTCATTACAAAAATAGATCCAGAGGGAAACGTCACCACGATGAATATACCAGATCTAGATTTTTGCGGCGTGGCGGCAGATGCATCGGGAAATGTGTATGTGGCGGATTCTGGTAACCGTGTGATATGGAAAATCTATCCAGACGAAACGATGGAAATCATTGCTGGCCAACAGGGACAACCAGGTACTCCCGTTTCGGGTTCGGTCGCCACGAATACGAATCTAAATCAACCGGTATCGATTTGCGTCGACAATTCAAACAATGTGTATGTGGCAGACAACGCTTGCTACAATGTGTACAAAATTACACCCAATGGACGATTGTATGTCATTTCCGGACGTGAAACGTATGGAGTGGAAACGCCAGGCCCAGCAGTCGATTCATATCTACTGACCCCATGGTCCGTAGCGGTGGATGCATCGAAAAATGTGTACGTGGGTACCAACGATGCGGTCGTAAAAATCGATCCCTCTGGTATCCTGAGTGTCTTGGTAAATGGAGCGCCGTTTTACGGAGATATAAATCATTATGAGAATCGTTTACCGATTGTCAATTCCTATGGACCGTATTCCCCGATTTTACAAAACAATGGATTCCCTCCGGGCATAGCGGGACTCGCTGTCGACCAATACCAAAACGTGTATTTCGCAGATACTGCTGCAAATTCCATTTATAAACTCACTCCCGATGGAACCGTGCGTTTTGTGGCCGGAAACGCATTTGGAAACAGCGGGCCCGTCGTACCTGGACCCGTTTCTGGATCCAAATTTCACTGGCCTTTCCAGCTCGCGGTGGACGCATACCAGAATTTATATGTAGCCGACGCCAATAATGGATCCGTGGATAAAATCCGGTTTCTCAATTCCGACACGTCTCTTGTTACTCTCACTGTCGACGGTACACCCGTATCTGACGGCACCTATGTCTATGTATCGGGCACGGCAGACGTCTCCCTTGTCGTCCAAACAACCGACCCCAGTGCCTCCACCGTCGTGTCTTTCCAAAATGCCACCGTCTCTTCTTCGAATGGAACCTATACCATCACGGGCATTCAACAAGGCGACAATCTGGTGTCCGTGTTGATCACATCGCAAAGTGGCATAAGAGAATCTTACCGAATTCACTTGAATCTGCCCATTCCAGCCGATACATCTCTCCGTGTATTCGAAATCGATCAAGCCCCCGTCACCCATGGGCAAACGTTTTACCTAAAACGCAATGCCGTTGCTACGATTGTGCCATCCAATCCAAACGCGTCCTTGTCTTTCGGGTCAGGCGTCTCCGTATCTTCTCTCGGATCGAATCAATACGCCATCAATAATCTCCAACTTGGCACCAATCCCTTTTCGTTCACCTTGACGGCAGCAAACTCCACCACGCAACTATATTCTCTCGATTTGTACGCACTGAACGACGATTCGTCTCTCAATTCTTGGACGATCAACGGCAACCTGTTTACTTCTGGATCGACCATCGTAATCGAGACTTTGGCGGCTACGGGTATCGAGACGAATACGCAATTTGTGATGGCGGCGAATGACGCCAATGCCGTTATTTACCCCCCCTCCGGAACGAGTTTTACGGGTTCGGCGGTGTTCTCGACGTATTCGGCAATGGGAACCTATGATGTCAGCGGCCTCGTTTCAGGGACAAACTATGTGTCGACGGTGGTACAAGCCGAAGACGGAACGAGTACGGAGTATTTTGCGAATATCAATCTTCGCGTCGTGGACAATGATGTGTCGTTCTTGACATTTAGCAATAACCAAGGCGACATTACTTCTGGAACTACGCAAAACTATCCTTATCCAACGACAGACGTGTCTTTTGTCTTTCAACCCACCAACCCCAATGCCGTAGTCAGCGTAAGCGCGCTTGACACAAATGGAAACACGCTAATCGTGACGCCGTCGGGCGATTTCCATTATGATATCAGTGGTCTTGTATTGGGGCAAAACACGGTGAATTTCGTCGTAATGTCGACGGACAATTCGACGGATACGTCTTACAATGTAATCTTGTCCGTCTTAGAGACGGATACTACGCTGGCGGTATTTTCGGTCGGCGGACAAACGGTCACGAACGGCCAAACCGTCCATATTCCATATGGCCAAGTAGACGTGTCGTTTGTGATTCAGACCAACACTGCTTCGTCTACCATTACGGAGCCCAATGTAACGGACCCGAATGGAAACAGTACGCAAATTGGGAACACCCCTTTGGTATTGGCCTCCGAAGATGACATCTTGTACGATTTGAGCGGGCTCTTTGTCGGAACTACGGCCATTACGTTCATTGTAACGTCGGCTTATGGTACGACGCAGTCGTATTCGGTGAATCTTTCCATGCAAGACACCACTCTCTCGGTCTTCACCATCAACGGAACCACCGTAACGGACGGGTCTTATTTCGATTTGTCGGGTAGTGTGACGGACGTCGTTCTCTCGATTCAGCCGAACAATGGCAGCTCTACCTACACGAGTCCCGCGGGAACCGATCCGAATGGCGGCCTCTTGGCCATCACCCTCTCGTCTTCGGCGCCAGATGTATACAGCGTGTCGGGTCTATCTATCGGGACAAGAGCAATCACGTTTACGGTGACGGCGGCCGATGTAGTAACGACACAAATCTACACGGTGTATTTGCGTGTTCTAAGCAACGTCACGTCTCTCAGTTCTTTCTTGGTGGATGGGCAACAGGCCTCTGATGGAGGATTATACAAGTTGTCCACGCAAGACGCTACGAGTGCGAGTGCCACGATCCAGCCCACCGACGCGGCGGCTACGGTCCAGAATTTGTCTACGGGAATTTCCTCAAACGGCGGATACAATTATACGTTTTCCGGTATCCTGTTGGACAATTCGACGGCATTTTCGTTCGATGTGGTGGCGGCGGACGGGACGGCCCAGACATACACGGTGAATGTGTCTGGTGAGCCAAGTCCTCCTCCGGTTGACAACAACACGAGCGTGAACTCCATCACGGTGAATGGCCAGTCGGTTTCCACGGGAGGAACCGTCTACTTGGCCAACGGAACGACCTCTGCTTCGGTTTCCATTTCGGCCGTGGGTAGTGTATCGAACTTGGGGGGAACGAATTCCAACTTGAATTATCTCCAAGTAGACGGAAATACCCTGTCTAATTTAACTACCGGCGACAATCACGTGAATTTCACCATTACATCGACGAGTCGTCTAGCGACGCAGGATTACGGGTTTGTTATCCATGTGACGACGAGTTCAGAGGCAACTGCCATCACCATCAATGGAACAAATGCGAGTCTAAGTACAAATTTGACGCCCCCGGGTGTCGTGTATTTGGCCAATGGAACGACGAGCGCCACGATTGCCGTAACCACCTCGGACGTAGCCGCCACGTATGTCATTGTGCCATCTTCGCCCGTATCCTTGTCGGTCGGCGCGAATCCAGTAAGTGTAGCCGTGACCAGTTCCGACGGACGTTCCAACACCACCTATTATTTGAACGCGTACCGATACAGCAACACGTCTTTCACCATCTCGGTGGATGGAATCACGGTGAGCCCGGATTCTACCGTCTCGGTTCCGTATGGCGACGTTGCTCCCCAGATTGTGATTACCAAAACCGACGCCAGTGCGACGGCAGTGATTACCGGAGGAACGGGTCTTATCGTGGGCAACAACGCGGTTTCCGTCACGGTAACTAGCCCCGATACCTTGTCCCAAACGACAGCTGCGTTTATCATAAACATGGTAGCGCCTCGTATAGACGCGTCGCTGGCGAGCATCACGTTGACCATCGAAGGCTTGCCCGTCGTTGTTACGCCCGGGTCATTAACCCATATCGTCTACGGAACGACGTCTATTCCCATCGCGATTGTTCCCACGGACCTCAGCGCCAACGTCACGAGTGTAATCGTGAATACTTCCAACACGATGCCCGACGCCAACACCATTTCTGGGCTCGTCCCCAACCAAAACCAGATTGAATTCACCATTACCGCGCAAGACGGTGTCACGCATCAGACATACAGTTTCAACCTCTACATGGACGCGCAAATCATTTGTTTCCGGGCAGGAACGAAAATCCGCGCCTTGGTGAACGGAAAAGACGTCTATGTCCCCATTGAATCGTTGCAAAGGGGTCATCTCGTCAAGACGTATAAACACGGATATGTGCCGATCGATTTGATTGGACATTCCACGATGACGAACCCGGGGCATAGCCAGCGTACCAAGAACCGTCTTTATCAATGCCGGTCTTCGGCCTACCCCGAACTCTTTGAGCCGCTTTTCATCACCGGCTGCCATTCCATCTTGGTGGATACTCTTTCGGAAGAGGCGCGCCAAACCACGCAAAGAGATACGGGCAAGATTTTCGCCACGGAAGAAAAGTATCGGTTGATGGCCTATATCGACCCCAAAGCGGAGCCGTATAAGAAGGCGGGCGAATTCCAGATCTGGCACTTTTCTCTCGAGAACGACCATTATTTTGCCAATTATGGCGTCTATGCGAATGGTCTTTTGGTGGAAAGCGCGAGCAAACGCATGATGCGCGACTACTCGGGAATGCAGTTTGTTTAGTTGGCAAAATTGATTGTTTCTTCCGGGTATCCAGCTTCTTCGTAACACACCATCATGATCGACATTTCCATCTATATCCAAGCACTTGTACCCGTTCTTTTGAGGATCCCCCTTATCATCATGGACATAGGATTCGCCTTGTCCGGGGATCCGTGTTTACACATTGTCTATTTGATTGATCTGGAAACGTATTTGATTGTGCATATCTTCCTTCTCTCGATTCTTGGGTTTATACAATACCAATCCCTTGGACAAGACACCGTCATTCTTGGAACACGCGTCCTTTGCAGCATGTGGAATCTATTCGGCGCCAATGCGTTTTGGTCGATTGGCCGTATTTGCGACACGCCTTGTTACACCTATTTCTGTCTCTCGTTTGTATTCTATATATTGATGGCGATTGCGTTTTTCGGCAACGAGATTTGCAGGAAGCCTTATTGGGCGATTGTCCCCGAAAATTGATGTTAAATTCATATTCTTTTTTACTTGCATAAACATAAAATAATATGAATACTTACTCTATAAAAGAAATGATGGAACAAGCAGCCGAGAATAACCCAAAACGTTCCATGGAATCATTGTTTGCCGCTTATTTAGCGAGCAAGCCCGCAGAATCAAAAAATCGGAAAACGGCTGAGCTGGAAATCCGGTTTCAAGGAATTGGCGGACAACCCTTGACCAAAATCGACTACAATAACGTGATTCAGCACTTATATGGAGCGGGGTTTGTGACTTCGAACCCCGAAGGATTCAATGTCTTGCGCATTCAGCCGGAGTATGTGGATGCGAGAAAGGGTGTGACGAAACTGTCCAACATTCGCGCGGAAATCACGGGCATTGATCTCATTCAAGAATACTGCGCGACGAATAGTATCCAGCATCTCTTGCATTTGCCTTCCACCATTTCCGCCAGGTCGGAAAAGATTATCTTTACACAAAAGACGCCCATCAAGAAGAATGCCGACGACGCAAATAGCGAGAATTGGCGCCCCGTCGATTTTCGCGACCATAATTTTCGCATTGGGTATCAATACGAGCAAACGTATGGCCCGAATGGCGAGCTGGTACGTGGCATGATTGAATCGAAACGTTGGGCGGATTCCAAGAAGGTGTTTCGCAATTTGAACCGGGTTCGATTTACCCATCCTTATTGGCCCATTCACGCCGATATTACCATCTTGCGGTCGTCGGTGAAATCGGGGAAAGTCATGATCCCGCATTATACGATTCAAGATGCGCGTGTGTTTGAAGAAGCCGAGACGTACGAAATCGAGCTGGAAATAGACAATATGGCGGTGGGTCCAGGAACGGCCTACGATTCTCTCCCCAAACTCCTCGATGTCGTGAGACAGGCGATTCGCGTCGTGTTATCGGCGATTCAAGGGACGAATTATCCCATCGCGAACAGTGAAATGCGCCAGGTGCAACAGGCGTATCTGGAGGTGGTTCATGGGTCTGGTGAAGACCGTGGTCGACTGGAAGACCGTGGTCGACTTGAAGACCGTGGTCGACTGGAAGACCGTGGTCGACTGGAAGACCGCCGCATCCACGGCTCCGATTTCATCGGTCCTTCCTCTCGCACGTTACAAATCGACCATTTGATTCCTGGTAACCAGACGACCATTTTGGAGGATTACACTGTAACGGACAAGGCCGATGGCGAGAGAAAAATGCTCTTTGTTTCGGACAATGGCAAGTTGTATTGGATTGATTCCACCATGCAGGTCCAGTTTACCGGCGCGCAAACGAGAGAGAAGAAATTGTTTGGGTCGATTTTCGACGGGGAGCATATAAAGTACGACAAGAGACACCAGTTTATCAATTTGTACGCCGTATTTGATGTCTATTATATACACCGCAAATCGGTACGCGAATTCCCCTTTATTGTGTCTTCGGAGTCTGAGCAAGAAGGTGGCCAAGAAGGCGGCCAAGAAGGCGGAAAACCGACGACGGGCCGATGGAATATCATGAACGCGGCGATTCAGCAATTAAAACCCGTTTCCATCACAAAAGAGAGTGGCGCGAATTGCCCTTTCCGGATTCATTGCAAAGAGTTTTACATTTCGGATAAAAATACCACCATTTTCCAGAATTGTTCGGCCATCTTGTCCAAAATCGACGACGGGTTCTTTGAATACGAAACAGACGGGCTCATTCTCACTCCCGCGAAATACGGTGTCGGCGGCAATCCAACGACGGCTGTTGGACCCCTGAAAAAGTTTACCTGGGAGGAATCCTTCAAATGGAAACCGGCAGAGTACAACACGGTCGATTTCCTTGTCCGCGTACAGAAAGACACTACGGGGAAAGACAAGATTTTCGCAGAATGCAAAGAGGGAGTCGAATACGAAGACCGAGGAGGCGTCTTGCAATACAAACAGCTTATTCTCCATTGCGGATTCGACGAGAAAAAACACGGCTTCTTGAACCCCTTCCAGCAATTGGTCGACGGCGATTTCCAGCGGGCCGATCCGGAAAGCAACACCTATATGGCCCGGCCCTTTATTCCGTCCGATCCCTACGATGAAAAGGCGTTTCTCTGCAATGTCGAGCTACACCAGTTCGGCAGCGACACGTGGTTCATGCAAACGGAAGAGAACGACGTCTTTGAAGAGAATATGATTGTGGAATTCAAGTACGATTTGAACCGGGTAGGTGGATGGCGATGGATTCCCATTCGTGTCCGGTACGACAAGACGGCGCAAATGCGCCAACGAGGCCAACGTGTATTCGGCAATGATTACACGACGGCCAATAGCAATTGGTATTCGATCCACCATCCCATTACGAAGCGCATGTTGTCCACTGGCCAAGATATTCCCGACCAAACCATGTTGGGGGAAGACGTCTATTATAGCCGGAAATCCTCTCGCACCACGACGCGCGGCCTGCGCGATTTCCACAATTTGTATGTGAAATCCAAGTTGATTGTGGGGGCGGCCAATCGGAAAGACACCCTCATTGATTTCTCGGTGGGGAAAGCGGGGGACATGGCAAAATGGCGCGCGGCCCATTTGGGGTTTGTTCTGGGTGTCGATGTTAGCAAAGACAATATCGTGAACAAGGTCGATGGAGCCTGCGCGCGATACCTTGGCGAAGCCGTAAAATCGCGCGACCTCTTTGGCGCCATGTTTCTCGTTGGGAATAGCGCCAACAACATTCGGTCCGGCGACGCCTTTACCAGCTTCAAAGAGAAACGCATCATACAAGCCATTTTCGGGGAAGGCGCGAAAAACCAGCAGGAGCTGGGGAAAGGTGTCTATCAACACTACGGGATAGCGCGCGACGGATTCCATGTCTCTTCCTGCCAGTTCTCTCTCCACTACTTCTTTGAGAGCCAAAAAACACTTCATGGTTTTCTGAGAAACGTGGCCGAGTGTACCAAAGTGGGCGGCACATTTGTGGGTACTTGTTGGGACGGGAAGAAGGTCTTTCGGCTCTTGGCGGACAAGGTGGAAGGTGATTCGTTTACCATCATGCAAGAGGGCAGGAAAATGTTTCAATTGACCAAGATGTATAATCAGACCGCTTTTCCCGAAGACGATCTATCTCTCGGGTATCCCGTCAGTGTCTACCAGGAAAGTATCGGCCAAGCGATCGTGGAGTATTTAGTGAATTTCGAATTCTTTGTCCGTATCATGGAAAATTACGGGTTTGTCTTGGTGGACAAGGAAGAGACGGTAAAGATGGGTCTTCCTGGTGGGTCGGCCATGTTCGACCAGCTCTTTTATGCGATGGAGCAAGAGACAAAACAGACGGGGAAAAAATACGGGGATGCGCTTTCCATGACCGAATCGGAAAAGACGGTGTCTTTCTTGAACCGGTATTTCGTGTTTCGCAAAATCCGGCATGTAGCCACGGAACGCGTGACCCAATGGCTGGAGCAGCCCACTCTGGAGGCCGAGACGGAAGACGAGTCCGAGGACCAAGTGGCCAAGGTAAGTAAAAAATTCAACAAGATGGCCAAGGCGCCGAAAGAGACGCCGATATTACGCCCCATTCTGGGGAAAGACGCGAGAGATATCCAGATTGTTCTCGGTACGTATGATCCCCCCACGGAAGAGGTGTCTGTCCAAGACATTGAGCCCAGCGTCGAAGAAAAAGCGCCGGCCATCAAATTGGCTCCGCCGAGTCAGCAGCCGTATATCGTTCGCGGCCCTCCCGTAAAAATCAAAATCCCCGTGAAAAAATAAACGGCGGGATGATAATAGACATGATTTTTTATAGGAAATCATGTCTAGTCGATAACCGATCGGGACAATTATACCAACGTGGTTTCGCGAATATGATAGACAATGTAAGCCGTCCAAAAAAACAGGGACGCTATTTGGAGTTCAATTCCGCCGATCGCGAGAGATACGGGAATCAACAGTATATGCGCGTATACAGGCATGTAAGGCGCGGCCACAAAAAGAGAGGATTGTCCGAGTAAAAAAGATCCGACGAGTATTTTCCACATATTTCTTCTATTCTCGGGGGTTCCGTTTATGTTATTTGACAAAATGGTCTTTGTAGTTCCTGCGCAAGAATTCGACCTCCTAATTTCAAAGCATATAGTATATGTTGCGTATTCTAGAAAACATTCCCAACATTCATAAGTATCCTCTCACCCATGTATTCGAGAGAATGCAACTGAAACATAAACCCAACACCTTATGGTTAGAATTTGGTGTAGCCAGTGGAACCACCATCAATTACATCTCTCGATTTACAAACGAAACTGTATACGGATTTGATAGTTTTGAGGGATTGCCCGAAACCTGGAGACCGGGATATGAAAAAGGCGTATTTAACCGAAATGGAGTTTTGCCTCCCGTCCGTTCGAATGTGAAATTGATCAAGGGATGGTTTAACGAAACATTGCTGCCTTTTATACAAAGTCAAAATAAAAAAGTGTCCTTTCTTCACCTGGATGCAGACTTGTATAGCTCGACGAAATACATATTGGAAGTGTTGAAGCCTTACCTAGATACTGATTGTGTCGTGGTTTTTGATGAATTAGTGAACTATCCCGGGTTTGATGGAGAGACGGGGGAACTTCGCGCTTTTTATGAATTTATCCAAGAAAACAACGTCAATTACGAATGGATCGGAATGAATGGGACGCCCTTTGGCATGAGTGGGTATGAACACGAGAATGTAGCGTTGGTGATTCATTCCGTCAACGTCTAGGATTTCCAGTGTTTCCCGCAATCCAAACAGGTGACAAAGATGGTCGCCGGTTCATCCGCACTCCTTGTTTGCAGCTCATAATACGTGCATTTTTTCGAATGACATTTCTTGCAGGTAAACATATCGGTCGACGCTTCGATTTTCCGGTCGTATTTCGCAATATCGCGTTTCATTTTTTGGTCCAAGAGAGGTTTCCATTTTTCCGGCGCCAGTTCTTGATGGGTCATGAACCCGAGAGATTGGGGTACAATTTCCCCATTTCTTATTGCCGCCAACAATTCGGGCGTTTTTAGATTCACGTAGACGGCGCGTAATCGGTCTAGATACAGTTGAGAGAAAGCGGGGTTGTCCCATTTTTTCACAATTCGGCGAAACGTCGCCTCCTGGATAGCGTAATTAAATACGCTCTTTTCCAAATTAATCGCCGTTTCGTTGTCCATTTGAATGACTTCGCGCACCTTGGCGCGGATTTTTTCGCGGAATATTTCGGGGTGCTGAATGGTGGTTGTCATGATAATAAATGCGTGTTTTAGTATCATGAAGAAACGTCTTTAATTGGATTCAATTTTGTATTCCCTACACATATTCCTCCTCTTGCAATTCTTCGGTGCAGTCTAGACTGTCCTCCTCCGTCGCCACCGGTTCTTCCACGGGCTTGCTCTTTTTCGGTTTGGACGCGGACTTCTTCGCCTTCTGAACCACCGGTGCCTCCTCTTCTTCTTCGTCTTCGTCGGAGACAATGAACCCGTCCTTCAAATACCCGTCTTTTGTCGTTTGTCCCTTCATTCGCTCCAATTCTTCCTCCGTGTCGTACTCGGTGGAGTCGTCTGTCCCTAGATCTTCGAATCCGCCAAACAAATATTCATAGACCTTTTCCCAATCGTCTACGGTCAAGTCGAGAAACTTTCCCTCTTTGTTCTGATTCACAATGACACAAGATCCGAATAAAAGTGTCGTGTCGATGGGGGGAGGAAAATCGTATTTGTTTTCTAAACCCGCTTTCCCCTTGGATTTTCCATAGACGGATATGGAATAGGTGTCGTTCCCCGCCGAAATGGGCCAGGTCGCCTGTCGCAGGAACCCTTCTGGCGACTTGAATCCCGCCTTCTTATATAGTGTATCGATCGTCAAATCCTTGGCCTTGAATGCCTTGATTGTCCCCGTTTTGTCTACAAGTAAAATGGAAGTCATGATGGCGTTTTTATAATAGACAGACCATTCTGTTTATGTCTATTTTTCGGAGAGTTTTCCGCCAAACTACATAAACGAATCAAGCCTAGTTAATGTAAAAATAACACCATGCCAGATGCAATGGGTCACGATCTAGATGGAGAATATGCGATTGAAGTTATTGTGGCAGATTGGATGTATGATACCATTCATGGAATGGAATCCAAGTTCACGGAGTTCGTCTTTACCATGAATATGTGGTGGGTGGAATGGGCGGCTCGGTTCCCTGGCGTAATTCGGGCGATTCAAACGGCGACCGATTTTCTTACCGGCGGGTTATCTATGTTCGTTTATACGCATAAGGAGCCAACTCGGGTTCCCTGGATAAGTGTATCGGAAATCGATACCGATTTGGTGAACGCCCACTGGTTATCCGAGAAATATGTGGTGTGGGACGAGGGTCTTTCTGAAAAAGAAATGTATGCGCGGGTGGCGAATGAAATCCCAGACGGATTGATTACTATATATACGGGCGATCGTTATCTGGTGTCTTTTGCCGATCATCGAATGCCGAGTGGTGAACCGTCGAATGCGGAATTCATTTTGATCGAATACCATCATCGAAACATGAAGGCGCCCATCACGATTCAATTGCCGTCGTCGATGTATCGCGTGGGGAACGAGATTTTATCGAAAACCTTTGTCTATCGCCATTTGGAATATTTGCCCCTTTATTGGACGTACACGTTTGACGGGTCTTATGTGATACGGATTGTGGATCATAATGCGGACTCCGTCTTGGTTCATCCAGATGAATATGTGGTGTTGGACAAAGACGGATATCGTATTGTGAATCCGAATCATGTAGCCGATCTGATCGAAGAACTGGATTCCGGTGTCGATGTCGAAGAAGATCTGAATTCGGCGTCCGACGATTTAGAAGAACTCGACATGGAAAGAATGGATTATATCTCGGGGTCGGATTCCGAAAACGATTCGTTGCCCGATTTGATTCCCATGGACGATTTTGATAAAATTGAAGAGTACGAGAAAGAGAAGCAAGACTAGACAATCAAACCCATATAAAGATTTTACAAGAAATGAATACACGGGACATCAGTATGGATGCAATGACGGATCCTTCCCACCAATACGCCTTACTTGGTAAATGGAATCTGTATTACCATTTACCACAGGACAAAAGTTGGGATCTTTCCAGTTACAAAGTGATCATGAGTGATATCGACACGGCAAACAAGACGGTGGCCATTGTCGAGGCGCTGACTCCCAATGTCATTAAACATTGTATGTTGTTCGTTATGCGAAAAGGCATCACGCCGATGTGGGAAGATCCCAGAAACCGTAATGGTGGGTGTTTCTCTTATAAGGTAATTAACCGGTATGTCCCGGAAGTATGGAAGACTCTCTTTTATGCAATGTGCGGAGAGACGTTGTGCAAAGATCCGAAACACAATCCTTTGGTGAATGGCATCACCATTAGTCCGAAAAAAAACTTTTGCATCATTAAAATCTGGCTGACAGATTATTCTTTGCAGGATGGTGCGGCGATCATTACCATCCCCAATCTAGAAAAACAGGGTGTGGCGTTTAAGAAACACGCGCCGGAATTCTAATAATCATACAATATCTTTGTGAATGTGTTTAATGTGTTTGTTTTTAATCCATATATTTTTTTACAAATATTATTGCTCAAATAATATTTGTTTTATGCAAAATCCTTGGCCACATGTTCCTGGTTATTTTTGCCAATATGACTAGCCGTTAAGAAAGAAGAAACTCCCGAATTCGGTCTCTCGTTTCGTCGGTACAAGGAATCAACGCATTGAAATCAGGAGGAAACAGTTTCTCGTTGATGCGATAGACCAAATATTCGGCGTGAACGGTTCCCTCGTTTTGTTTCAAGATATCGTCTAGATGATAATGGAACGCGCGAATGAGGATTCGCATCGTGAACATGGACCCAATATACATGTTGTCGATTCCCCACCACTCTTTGTCACGTATAAACCGGTTTTTGGTAAACGTCTGGTTTCGGTAATGCCGGACGAATGCGTGGATCTGGCCCAACGGGTAATGTACATGATTGCTGTTTTTCAAAACGTCGAACCGCAAATTAAGCACGGTGGCATTGTCCGAGTAAGTGGCGAGCTGGTGCACATATTCGATCGCGGCATGCTGGTTGTACCAGTATCGTTTCCACCCAAGGAGAGGCATGGATCCGCCCCAAATGGTGCCTTCTTGGTTTCCAATCAGGGGAAGATCTGTGTCGTTGTCGATCTGGATGTGGCGAATCGGCACATCTTGGAAATAAGCGCGGATCGATTCCTCCGTCACTTTCTCCATATTCGTAGGAATCTCTCGCCAACTGACTCCATTCGAATAGACGGACCATGTATGAATATACAGATCCATGTCTGGTCCCAGACTGCGAATCAATTGAAGCAAATCGTCCGTAGAAAAGGAGTCGCGTATGTGTCCTCGCAGAATGACAATCATTTATGATGGATAAACATGCATGCTTTATGTGGTTTACATCGAAGGAAGTGGAGCCAAACAAAGACGAATTTCGCCGAGAGACGCCACGTCGTATTTCACAATGAGCGGCAAATCGTTCCCTAAATACATTTCCAAATGGGTACATAAAGGCGTGCATTTTGTAAAATGACTCAGACTCTTTAGTGAAAACTCGCCTTGGATAATGACCGACGCATTCGGTTTCTGGATGAACTCGAGGTTCCCGTCGGATTCCGAGCGCAAAATACGGCATCTAGCAAACGCGCCTTCGCAAGAGAAAATGAGCTCGTTCCCCACCGACTTGATTTCGATGCGGTCGGAAATCCCGCACAAATCGCGAATGATTTTCTGGAAATCCGCGGTGGGCAGATTGATGACGGTCGAATACTCCACATCGGGCACAATCAGCTCTTCCGGGTCCGGCTCAATCAGACGCAACTTTTGCCCATAACACTGCTTGATGGACCCGTTGTCGTACTGGAGGCCGAGATGAGAGACAATGCCGTCGTGGTAGTCGCAGTTCTCAATGTACATGGAAAGGGTGTCGTCGTTCGACACGGTACTAATCACCTTGAACAAATGGAGGGTATTGGCGCAAATGATGATTTTGTCGGGAATGCAAACGTAATGCTCGAACTTGTTGGCGCGGAGCGCCACATTCACCAGAATCGTGTGTGTCTTGTCGAAATTGATGATTTTCATACCGTGTTTCGTATAGGTAATGGTGGCATCCGTCAAGATGTCTTTGATGGCGGCAATCATGTTTCGAATGGGCTGTATTTGCACCGATTTGATGGTGAGTACATTGTTATCTTCGTTCATATCGAGTGCTGCGTTTGGATTATAAGAAATAGTCGGCGCGTATTTTTTATATGGGTATTTAGGAACAAATATATCTCTCGATTTTGATCCGGGTACTATATCATCGAAAGCGGAATAAACACAAAGTTCTACGGAAAATGTATAATGAACAGTCAATTGGAAGATAGACCGGGTAAACAACAGTATACCTTTACGAAAGACCATGTCTTGGCCATTCAACCCTTGCCTTACGCCGAATTACAGACCACGTCGGACTCTCTGTACGTTCGAACCGACCACGAGATTTATCCGACCAGTTCTCTCGGCCGGCTCATTGCGTCGGGCATCATAACCAAAAAGTCGACCGTGGAATTGAAGTATTCGGTGGGGAAAAAGAAGCAGTCTGCAGAGTACGACGAATACCAATTCCATCGACCCTTGAGAGATGAGCGTGTCTATGACGGCGAATACCCAGACGATAATGACCCGGGATACGAAACGAATCTCAATGAAAACGATTGCCTCCAGTTTAGCGAATGCATCAATGTCGCCAACCAGACGGGCGATACGGCTCTCATGGATCGCATGTTGGCATTGAATGACGGCCCGTCTGCTTACTATGCAGCTCACGCCGCTACCGACAAAAACATGTTTGGTGTTAGCAATGCCAAAAATATCCGGCTTCTCTCCACCATTCCCGAAACGGCGAAAAACAATTATGCGGCGCCCGACGACGGGCAGTCGTATGCCATTGTCCGCCGAAAACACGTAGACAAGCGATCCGACTACCACATTGCGTTTGTCGTCTATCAACACAACGGGGTCAACGTGACCTTGGAGGCGGAAGCCGATAACAAAGACAACTATATGCCGAAATTCTGTCTCTATGATACCAATCCTTTGGGGAAAACATTTCACAAGAGATGGTCGGCGGAAGAATACAAGAATTCGACCGATACAGATGACCAAAAACGATATGAGGCCTTGTACAACAATGGCGATACCATTGTCTTGAACACGAGAGATGTGAACTTGGTCTTGCAAGAAATGGCGCCGAAGAAAACCTTGGGTAAAACCTTGGGAAAAACCGTGAGAAAAAGTTCTAAGCCCTCTGTGACTCGGTCCAAAGTCGCGAAAGCTTCGATAAGGAAATCTTCCGTAGCGAAAGCTTCCAAGGTCGCTAAAGCTTCGGTCGCTAAAGCTTCTCGCGCTACAAAACACCGTTTGTATTCTCTCACCATACACAAATGACCTCCTCTCCCAGTTTCGTCTATTTACTCGTGGCAGACGGCGGAGCGACCTATGTCGGCGCAACCGTCGACTTGAATCGTCGTCTAAAACAACACAACAAAGAATTGGCCGGGGGAGCGCATGCGACCAGTGCCAAAGTCTCACAGGGACAGACCTGGAAACGACACTGTTATGTAAGCGGGTTCCCCGATTGGAAAGCCGCCTTGCAATTCGAATGGCGATGGAAACAAATCTCTCGCAAATATGTTGCGACGGTCCGACACCCCGTTGAGAGAAGAATGAAAGCCCTCGAAGAACTTTTGTGGCTTGAACGCGCAACGACACAAGCCGTTCCTTTTAGCGAATGGCCAAATGGACCCCCGGAAGTGGTCTTTGAATGAAAATAATAACGTCGTGGGCGTTTCATTTGGGTAATACGAATTACGCGTTTACTTGCTTTAGCCATAATACACAAATTATCAAATGTAATAATATTTATATATAATATATAAATGCCTAAGGCTCGACATAATAACCATAACAAGACCCAAAAATCGGGGGGGGGGGAGGAATATGATGCCATCATAAACCGGTTTGATAAAAAATTAAATGGTATTGCAAATATGGTATTAGATATCAAACGCAAGGTTGATAATATAGAATTTTGCGTCTGCGTATACAAGACCAAAGATAAGAACAAATATAATTTATTACAGAGTATCGCATACAAACTTAATATGGATGAGACCTATGCGATAACCGATCGATCAACACTCGCAAATATACAATATGTCGATGCAGGTGAACTGGCGAAGAGAGACTATCCTTTTCCTATTGACAAAAGTCAGTCTACTGCCGATCCGTAAGGTTGTAAATCACCCGAGTAGTTTACGGACGTTTCATGCACACGTTACAAATATTATTCATTCAATAATATTTGTGTTACTATCCACGTAGCAAATCCAGACAACTTTACATTCAAATAATTATTATTGTAAACCCGAATCAACCGTGTTTCCGTTTATCGGAACGCATGTCTCTGCACAGATATCACTATTGAACCCGAACCATGCAGTCAAAATATGCGCCGCTAACCCAGTCAAAAAGGCGGCTAAATACCCATTCGACACGATATAAAAAATGGGCAGACCAAGGAGTACAAAGACGACACCTTCTCCCGCCGCATTCAACCACAAATTCTTGGCATAAGAAAAATAGTCTTTCATCAAGGAAAAAGACAGGTTCTCGAGAGATGGAAACGGAGGCGTCGCGCAAGTTTCTCTCGATTTGCAATACCCAATCGCCACCAAACTATAATACTCGATCAAATGTTTCTCGTACCCAAACAAAAAGAGCACCGCCACTAGTATGATTGTATTCGTAGCGAGCCCCCACTTCGTCAAGTATTTTCTTATCGGAATGGCATATACCACCCAAGCGTAAATCAATACGCAAAACAGGCCGATCCCGAAGGAGGAAAGGATGGATTCCTCCGTGATCATATTTATACTGTAGCGTGTGATTTTTGATACTCGGAAAGTGTCCTCGCACTCGCATCCGTCGCCGTCACGTATTTCGGCATCCAAAAATGGGGTACGACGTTGCCTTGGCCGGGGTACGCCTCTTCAAACAATTGCCGATAATACAGTTGCTCCTTTGTTTTCGGCGGGCAATGCATCACTTGACGGGCCAAACAATGGGCGTCAAACGAAAACGAATCGGCGTATTCTTGCAGAATCAAATAGAGGGAACGTGCGTGTTTCGAAACACCATCACTAAACGCCTCCTTCTTTCGCCAAAGTACTTCTTTGGGAAGCAGACCGGAATCGGCGAATGCGCGGCGTATCAAGTACTTTTCCATCTCGTCTTGGTTTACATGGAACCGGATTTGCGGAGGAATCGACAAGTACGTGTCGACGAAATCGCGGTCCAAAAAGGGGGTCCGCGGTTCCAGGCCATGCGAAGAGATGGATTTGTCGGACCGAAGTACATCAAATGCATGTATTTCTCTCAATAGACGCCGTGTTTCCTTGTCGAATTCGAGAGCGTCGGGACACGACTGCATGTACAAATAGCCACCGGCCACTTCGTCGGATCCGTCCCCATTTAACACCACTTTGCACTTACTATTCGCCGCAATGTGCTTTCCAATCAAGTAATTGCCAATGCTGGCGCGCACCGTCGTGGTGTCATAGGACTCGATGGCGCGGACCACTTCTGGGATCGCGCGACAGAAATCGCGTTCCGTTAGCAGAATTTGCGTGTGTTTCGACCCAATATGATCCGCCACGATTTGCGCATACATCAAGTCTTCCGACCCCTCTAGACCAATGCTATAGGTTTCCACCTCCACCATGGAAGCGGCAATGGCCGCCACCAAACTACTGTCTAGCCCTCCCGACAAGAGACAAGCAACGGGTCTTTCGGTATTCTCGACGCGTTTTTTTACGGCTTGGACGAGAGAATCGTAAAGAGCCTTGCTATAGTTTTCAAATCGAAGGAACGTCGTTGGATGCCGCGGCGAAAAATAGGCCCGGCTCTCATCGACCGATACGCGCGACCATCCGACGTTGATGTCGAGAGAACAGGAAATGTAGGTACCGGGCACCACATGTTCAATCGTATCGGGGTGCACCCCAATCAGCGTCTTGATCTCGGAGGCAAAACCTATACTATGCTCATTCGAGTACCAATAGAGGGGTCTCACTCCGTAAGGATCCCTCGCCGCATAGAGACGGTCGCCGTCAATCAGCACAAAGGCGAATTCGCCGTCGAGCAATTCGAGGGTTTGCAAGATGCCGTATTTCTTGTACAAATGGAGAATGATCTCGCAATCGGAATGCGTGGTCGGTTCCGCATTACAGAGTTGATATAGTTTCCGATAATTGTAAATCTCTCCATTGCAAACGAGAGTCATGTTGTCGATTTGAAACGGCTGGTTGGATTGGGGGGTTAGGCCATTGATGGCCAGTCGGTGAAACCCCACCACCGTATGGGGATCGAGTTCCTTGATACAGGAAAACTCGGGGCCGCGATTTCGCCCTTTTTGAAACTCCGTGTTGAGAGAAGCGAGATCCTGTTCTGGGTTTAAGTAGCATACGATTCCGCACATTTCACATAAACAAATAGGAGTGTTTATGTGAGTTTTCCCTCTCGATTACATAATATATCACTTTACGTTATATACGAAATGGTAATAACGAACGAAACTATACACAACTTAGTACAAACATACGTGAACCATCCGAACCATTTGCCGGAAGAATTGAAACATAAGAAAATCGGGGAGTGGGATGTTTCCCGCGTATCCGATTTTAGTAAGTTATTCAAAAACCTAACTGATTTCAACGAACCTCTCAATGATTGGGTGGTGAACAGCGCAACGAATATGGAGGGAATGTTTGCGGCTTGTCAATCTTTTAATCAACCACTCCATAAGTGGATTGTGAGTAAAGTAACGGATATGGGGGGCATGTTTTACGAGTGTCAATCGTTTAATCAACCGCTCCATAAGTGGGATGTGAGTAAAGTAACGGATATGGGGGCCATGTTTTACCAATGTAATGAGTTGAATCACTCATTAAATGACTGGAATGTCGAAAATGTAAAGTATATGGACAGCATGTTTATGAACTGTTTTAATTTCGACCAACCGTTGAATAAGTGGAATGTGAGTAAAGTAACGAATATGGATGATATGTTTCATGGGTGTGAATCGTTCGACCAACCCCTCAATGGGTGGGATGTCGGGAATGTAACGGATATGGAAGATATCTTTGAGAATTGTAAGATACAAGACCGTTACAAACCGGAGAAATTTCGATCGGAGACTTCCCGTACAGAATTTCATAGTGCGAAAAAACGCCCGATTCCCCTTTACCACGAAAAACACCATTTGTCCATCGATAGATTGAAAACACAACAAGCCTTTGACGTCATTATGCGCGAAGATACCTTCGTCTACAAACACTTGACGGAAAACACCGATCATATCGTGTTTTATCACCCCCATGGGACAGGGGGACATTTTTACATTACCGACAAGAACACCTTGGAACATTTGGCTACCGATGTCAATTCCGTAAAGTATAAATGCAATGAAGTGTATGAAATACTCTATGTATCCCCCGATAAATACGATTCGCAAACACCTTATTTGGCGGGCAAATCGTTCGGGTTTTACGGACTGATTCCGATTGACCAATTGAAAACCATCATTGAAAGTGCAGATGCCGGGCATCAATTTATCATTGTGAAAGAATCCGGAAAAGCACCTTCCACGGTCTCTTTGCAGATGTTGGGGGAACACGCCAATGCAGTCAGCGCGTCCCACTGTCAAGAAGGACACGGAGACACGATTTACGAGTTGCATCGAATCCACTGGAAGGATTTACCTTTTCATAAAACACCCAGCAAAACCAAACCTCGATTCACCCGGTCTCTCAGCTTCGCAAGAAAGAACGGAAAAACACGCTTCATAAGAAAGAATAGCAAAACACGGTTCGCAAGAAAGAATGGCAAAACACGGTCTCATCGGAATGTATCGGCATCCACATAAACGAATTCCATGTTACGTAATGACACTCTTTATTTTCGCAACAAGACGGGTCGGCCGTTCTCCATGCGCCCAACCACAATCTTTTTCGAATTCTCGCTCTTAAACGCAGCATAATCGTACAATTCATCGGTCGCCGTGTTGTGTATGTATTTGTCTTGGCCTACTGGCACGACGACGAGTTTCCCCGTGATCGCCTTCACGTCCGTTCCTTCTCTCACCTCTTGGTCTTGCTGGTACGTGGGGAAACTGCTAAACTCATTCGAAGTAGCGAATCCGTATTCGTAACAAACGAGCCCCTCGGATTTCGTATCGTGAATCGAACAATCGACGGCCGATTCTTTCACGGAATTCAACAATTGTTTCGTCATGTTGTTTTTCAAGACGGCAATCTCGTACAAGGCCTGGTCCGTCGTTACCGCGTTTTCGCGTTTGCCTTCCGTGCCATACAAACGAGAGGTGTCTCGCGTCATGATGGTCAAGTTGGCATCGCTCATCTTTTGTTTTTCCGTGAATTCGCACATATAGAGAAACACCTTGATGGTGCGCAGTTCTTCCGGCAAATTCCGGTGACTACAAATGCGTCTGGCGCGACCGACGACTTGGTCTACACGCACCATATGCCAATAGGGCTCGACAATATGTACGAAACGCGTGTTTTCCAAGTTGATTCCTTCTGCGCCGGAAGACGTAATCATGAGGGTCTTGATGATTTCCCCGTAAAAATTGTTTTCGTGAATCTTTTTCAGGTCCGTTGAGAGATTGGCGGGAACCAAATCCCAATTCGAATTGTAAATATTGCGAATCATCTCTCGCTCTTCCTCCGTTTCCGTCCCCGTGTAAAGGACAAAATGGGGTTTCTTCTTGTCTGATTCGGCGATTGACCAGAGATCGCCCGTCTTTTTCAATTTGAACTCGGCAAACCCGTTCGCCAAGAGAACGAGGCGCAAAATACCAATGCCTTCCAAGGTACGGAAAGTACTGTAGACCAAATGGAGACCGCGGTTTTCCGGGTCGGCCACGTTCTCCAGGATTCGGAGGAATTTGGGGCTGTATTGGTTGAGCGCATCTTTCGAGAGATACTTTTCGCCGTCTCTCTCCAATTGATCGAGAGATGCCTGGATGGCCGCCGCGTACTCTTTCGACAAGGGCGCGGCATTTTGTCCATCTCCCAAATCCTGTTCCAATTCGTCGGGCACATTGTCCAAATCGGACGCGGTTAGATCTCTCGATTTGGAAGGGGGAAGAGGGCGTATGACGTCTTCGGGGAAGGCGAAATTGCAGAGAGCGCGAGAGAAGACGCGATAAGAAGAAGAGATGGTCAAGAGTTTCTCGTTCTCTTTGCTTTTCGAAGGCGGTTTCTTGGGCTCCTTGTTGATTTCGGTCGTGCGCACTTTCGAATACTGGATAAATTGGTGATTGCTCATGGGAATCAAGACGGGGTGGTAATTGGGTGTTATTTTGTCGGTAGAAGGGAGGAATCTCGGCAAGAGCGTCTCTTGCGCGCTCCGGAAATAGGAGGTGAGACCCACCACGCGTTTTTGCAAGACATCCGTTCTCTTGATGGTGAGTGTATTCATATCTACAAAATTGGCGGTAAAATCGTCGAGATTGTCGGGGAGACACGAGTGGGCGACCGTGGATACGGAGGGAGATACCTCGATGTTGTGTTTTTTCAAAATATGGAGGACACGGTTCTTGAAGTCTTCGTCGCTAATGTTGCCTTGTTCGTCGAGATGCACGCCCTTGTATCGGGGATTGATGAGAGATGCTCCTCCTAAAAATGCGGCGCCGGAATGTTCGTTCGTAAAATCGGTACCAAGGGTTGAACCTCCGGAATGCGGATTGTTGTCCTTGTCCCCATCTTGATTGATTTCGTGTTTTATTTCTTCCTCGATTTGGTCGGATATTTCATGCGAAACCGGGACGGGTGTCGATTCGTGGGGATGCAAAAGACCTTCTTTGATTTCCCCCGGGTCCGTATAGACAATCTCCGGGTTCGTGATCGGAAGAATCGGCTGTTTTTTCGTCGTGTTATGCAAGACCAGCTTCTTTCGTTTCGTTTTCTTTTCTCTCGGTTTACGATCTTCTGTCTTACGACCACCGGTCTTCCGAACATGTCCCGGATGCAGGCTATTCACAAACCCCCATGGATTTCGCGTGATCGTCAAGGTATCGTTCGAATAGTCCACATAATCATACGTGTTGAATCTCTCGTGGGTAAATATATCCAGCAAATTCTCTTTTCCCAAAGAAGGCACTTTGAATTTCCATGTAGTAATGTTTCCCCGTAACATGTTGAACAAGACACCCAATTCATGGGGGTAATTGATGATGGGGGTGCCGGTCATGAACACCACGCGCACATCTTTCGCAGACTGCAAGAAATCGTACAAACGGAGAGACACCGATTCGCGTTTTTTGTCGATACGCAACTGGTTTACCACACGGCTCACTAAATTATGCGCCTCGTCCACGAGAACGACGGAATGGTCAAACGGGTTGTTGGACCCGGGCAAAGAATGTTTTTTCTGTAGTTCATCGAGCCGGCGCTTGTTTAGACCGTTGTAATTGACGTCAATGTATTTCGCGCGAATCATTTCGTTGATTTGATTGTCGAGCATCTTTTGCTGATCGCCTGTTAAATCGCCGAAATTGGGGGTCGATTTCCGAATGTCTTGCAACCAAGCCCCGCCGTTTTTCTTGATGGTTTCTCTCGATATGGAAAGCGCATTAGACAGGAGGTCGACGTACTCGGGTCGACCCGCAATCGAGATGAATTCCCAGTATTGGTTCTTCTTGTAAAGGGGATCGCCGCACTTTTTCAATTCGCTAAAAAAATTCATTTTGAGGGAGGCGGGAGTGAGGACGAAAACGCGTTTTTGGCTTTTGGCGCCTTCGGCGAGTGCAATGGAAGTACAAGTCTTTCCCGAACCGAGACCGTGATAAAGCAAGAGGCCGCGATAGGGGGTGTACAGGTTTAAGTACTCGCGGACAATGCGTTGGTGGATAAAGAGGTCGCGGTTTCCAGTGGAAGACCCGATGTTGTCGCAAGACACCTGGACGTTTTGAAGGTTGATCTCTTTGGCGAAAGGGGCAAACAAATCGGCGATGCGTTGGGAATAGAGTTTGCGGTTACTCATGTAATAGGTGGGGGCACGCAAGACAATCTTTTCGAGGGGAACCGATTTCGGGAGCCGGTCTTGTATGTCCACGTCATTGATTTCTTTGGCATCGGGGGCAACTTGGTCTTTTCCTTTCTTTTTGGGGGGAGCTTTCGCCTTCTTTTTTGGGACCTCGGCCGGTGGTTCTTCCTCCGTTTCTTCTTCCAATGTCGTCTTTTCTTCGGCCGGTGGTTCTTCCTCCACAAGTTCTTCCAATGTCGTCTTTTCTTCGGCTGGCGGTTCTTTTTCCACAGGAGTAGGTTCTTCGATAGGAGCAGGTTCTTCGATCAGAGGTTCTTCGATAGGAGCAGGTTCTTCGATCAGAGGTTCTTCGATAGGAGCAGGTTCTTTTTCCACAGGTTCTTCGACAGGAACAGGTTCTTCCGGTTCAGAAAAAGGAATCTTGACGTTTTTATTGAGTCCGGATTCCCCCAACCGCAAATCTTCGACGGTTTCGGGATAAAATTCAGTAAACAGCACTTTTTTCTTGTCCAACTTCTTTTTTTGTATCACTTGGCCAAGTTGCGCCGAAAAATCGGTGCGTTTCAGTGCTAACGGCACGTTTTTTGTTTCGACTGTGATTTTCAACTCCACCTCTTTGCCCTTCAGAACAATTTGGGGTTTCCCTTTTGGTGTCGGCTTGCTTACCAATTTATCTAAATACAAATTTTCGTTTTCCACCGACATGGTTTATAGTATACATGCATAATATTTATGCATGTAAACGCATCGATCAAAGGATCTCGACGTAACCCCTCGGTCAAAGGATCTCGTTATAATAACGAGTCTTTTTATGATTTTCCAACCCGCGCAAAACTATTTCCGCTCGATATATTTCTTTTACTACCGCAACCGGTAATAAAAATGGACATATGTAAATAAGTGAACCTCCGATTCCATATACAAATTGAACCGTGTATAATTTGGTCTTGTCGTTCTTGCATTCGTAATTATAGGAGTGGATACCACGGAAAAAACCGAGAGCAGTCCATGCCACCATGGCTGCCCGGATTGTGTATTTTTTATGCTGTGACATGCTAGTATTCTTTCTGTATGAATCTCTTTATATTATCTCGGTATTATGTATACCATGAGTTTGCAAAATAATAATATTCGAACGTTTTCCCAGTTTTTAGACGAAGAGACGAAACGAATCAAACAGAGAATATCCTATGCGGATAAACTAACGCATATTATAAATAACCGAAAAACCCCAATAAACACGGATTATATAAAGGCAACCACCAAAACGATCAACGTATTGGAAGCTTCCGTTGCAAATTCGAATGAAATGTCTGAAAAAATGGACGATATATTGGGAAAAATCAAAGTGTACAAATTACTAAAAAAACAAGTCAATGCAAAGTATCTTACCGCCAGAAAAACATTCAATAATAAGGTGGCTTTGCGACAAACCTTGGGTAGTTTATCCTCGAAAATGGTAAGAACTCTTTACCCGAAAAATGAGTTAACCTCCCCCGAAAAATTTATTTTGGATCAATATCTAACGCCAACGCCGGGATCCAAACCCAAATCCAAATCCAAATCCAAATCCAAATCGAGATCCAAATCCAAATCCAGAGGAGGCACACGTAAATATAAAAAATAAACTTTATGGTTACCGGACAATTCAAAACCCTTTCAACACGCGAATCGCATCTTCGCACGCCACTTGTTCCGCCTTCTTTTTAATCTTGTGTTTTCCCTCCCCCAAGAAGAGGAAGATCTTTCGATGCACCGACATGTACTCGTGAATCTGGTGAAAGCTCGTAAACGCCGACAATTGCGTCGTGTTGGTGACTTCGTGCAAGGCTTGTCCTAGACACAAATAGACGCCCATATGATAGCCCATATCTAAATCGTGTTCCGTCACTTCCATGTAGTGCGGTGTTACCTTGAATTCTTTCTGAATAATTACCTGCAAAATGTTCTTGTAGTTGTTGTCGTTCTTGATGAGACTCGTCCAATCCACGTGTTTCTCAAAGACCGCCTCGATGAAGGTTTGCGCCACTTGAAACCCCGGTCCAGTTACAAAGACGTTCTTGAACCATTGGCCTTCGTCATTCACTTGGATTTTATTAAAATCTAGGAAAAGAGCACCGACGAAAGATTCAAAGAGACACCCCAGTTTCTTCAAATTGGTGCGCGTCTGCTTTTGTTCTGCATGTTTCGAGAGAATGAACCACTTATGTAGTCCCATTTCAAACGCTATTTTGCCAATGCTCTCGTTCTTCACCAACTCAATCTTCTTTTCCGTCATGAATCCCTCCTGCTCCTTGGGGAATCGGCGATAGAGATAGTATTTAGTGATGCATTCGAGGATCCCGTCGCCCACAAATTCCAATCTCTCATTCGATTTGGTATAAAGGGGCAGACACTCGTCTGGTTTGGGAACAATGGTGACACTGTTTTGCGTGTTTTCCAACTGGGGACGTTTGATATAAGACCGGTGCACAAAGGCGCGTTTGTATAATTCCATGTTGAAGATGGGGAGGTCGACACCATAAGTGCGTAAAAGGTTCCGGACCGCAGATTCGTCGATTTGTTTATTTAGCGGATTGTAGGGGTCAAACACGTAGGTCTCTTGACCCGATGCGGTTTTTTCTATGCGGATATCGTCGTCGGTGAAAGAGGCCATCTTTTGAATTCTGAATAGGGAGTAGAGTAGTATACTGTTCTATATTTATGTAGATTCGCGTCTTTCAATTTTTGACTGGATTCCTGTGAAAAGAACAAAATATATTTAGTGATTATATACATAACTAGAGATGCCTAGTCGACGTGGAAACCCATTTAGTACTTCTTCAAGATATACGCTAGGCAGCAATGCCACCACCGACCGCAACCAGGGCGGTGGATCGAAAAAGGCCGGCTTTCCTTACCAGATTGGCCGTGATCATTGGTCGAACATTTTCCTGAATACTTGCGACCCCACCAGTGTGGCTACTTGCTGCAAGTTGTCTCAGTACAACACGACGCTCGTCTTTACGAAAAACACGGTTCGCCCCATTAACAGCGATTCTCGTATTCCTATGCGTTAATGAAAAAAACGCGATACTCTCCCATGTATCTTGTTTTTTATCGACTAGACATTCTTCCATCGCGTTCTCTCGCTTTTTGCAACTTCCGACACTACCATATACAAACATGCCATCCATTGACGTCGGTTTTTTACAGCGGTTGCAAGAGGATTATTCGAAATTTCCCATATTCGTGGAAACGGGCACGAAAGACGGCGACACCACACTTGCTTTAGAACCAATCTTCGACCATCTCTACACCATTGAATTGTCCGAATACTTTTACCAACGCGCCGTCTCTCGCTATTCTGGAAACAAAATCACATTCATCCGGGGAGATAGTGGCGTAGAACTGGGGTTTCTCCTTCCCGCCATCAAACAGAACACGGTGTTTTTCTTGGACGGACACTGGAGCTCGGGGAATACGGGCCGAGGACAAAAAGACTGCCCCCTGATTGAAGAGATTGAGCATATTGGTAAAACATTTACGCCGGCGGCCATTATCATTATCGACGATTTTCGTCTCTTTGGCCAATCGCCGAAAACGGGTCTTAATGAAGACTGGAGCGATATTAGCAAAGCGCATATTCTCTCGATTCTGGGAAATCGTATTAGCCATTTGTATCATTTGGAGAGCGATTGCGCGGCGGACGACCGACTCATTATCCATTTGAAACCCATGTAAAAGTTGTAAGAAAAACGATATAATGAGAGAAACCTACATCATTCTATCGTTTGTATGAGGATTGTTTTGGATACCCGAGAACCCGCCCTCCATGAAAAATGCAAAACCCTTTTGGCCAGTTTCCCCCTTTTGGTTCAATCTCTCGATTTAGGCGATATTGTTCTTCAAAACGAAGCCGGAAACCCCGTCATCATCTTTGAGAGAAAGTCGCTCCAAGACCTTCTCGCCAGCATCAAGGACGGAAGGTACGAAGAACAGTCTCATCGTCTCTTGCATGCAAGCGGGAAACACCCCCATAACATTGTCTATATCATCGAAGGCCCCCTTTCGCAGCTGTTTCGCCCCGCCGACAAACAGATGGTTCTTTCGGCGATAACCAGTCTCTCGTTTTTCAAGGGGTTTAGTGTATTGCGTACTGCGTCGTTGCAAGAGACGGCCGAGTTGATTTGTGGAATGGCGAATAAGATACACAAAGAATACGAAAAGGGGCGCGCAGTGCCCCTCTACGGATATCCTTCTTCGTCCGAACCAGTAGCAGAGGCGCCGTTGCCTTCCTATAGCGCCTTTGTCAAGAAAACCAAACAAGACAACATTACCCCCGAAAACATGGGCGAGATTCTCCTTTGCCAAGTACCGGGGGTGAGTCCGCCCGTAGCAAAAGAGGTCTTGCGTATTTATGGTGGCACGATCCACGACGTCTTGCTCGGCATGGAAACATCGCCGGAGAAACTACACACTATTTACTTGACCTCCGCCGGCAACAAACGCCGAAAATTGGGGTCGAACGTCATCCAGAATTTGCTTCGATTTTTATCGCGACCTACGCTGAACGCGTGTTCATCGGAATCATCTGTTGTTCCTGAGAAGGATAGGGTGGAATGTTCGGGTTCGGAATTGGAATTACCTCTCCCCCCTTCGGCGTAATGTAGGCGGTCGGCGTTATTTCGTTGTCCTTGTATTTCCCAGACTCCACTTGGGATTGGGTATACAAAACACCGCCCCAATTGGCGTCCATGGGATTGTCGCTCGTGGGTGCCTTCTCCGTGGAATCGTGAATGACGTCTAGGTCGGTGTACTGTCCGACATATTGACCATGGGGGTCGAATCCCGCATACATGTTTTGGTTGTACCCATTTTCGCGAGAAGCGTCGAGAGATTTGACGGGTTTCGTATTCGGCGGGGCATAGGGAGACGACGCGAGAGGATTCGGGAGTACGCGATAGACGTCTTTCCCTTGGGTGTTGGTCTCTTGTTGCAAAACGAGCGCGGGGCAGGATTTCCCCTTTTCGCGTTGGCTTTCGAAATAACGAACGTATTCGTCTAAATTGTTAAATACTCGGGGATTTTCATTGGCTACTTCGGGATTCGCGGTGTTGACTAGATAGAGTAATTTTCCTCGGCGAATCAAGAGATCGGGACAGGTGTTTTTGTCGGGTTCTTGTTTGGAGGGTTGGCTCGGGTCTTGGTTTTCGAGGCCTTCGAATTTGGCAATGGTTGCTGGGATATTGATATTTACGTAAACATAGGCTCCTACAAAAAATGTAATGATTAAAAACACAATAAATACAAATCGAATCGTATTGGCCGACATGATGATGTTATATAATCAAGAGAAAGAAAATCTCTCTTTTGTCTATAGATGCCATCCACTCCTCATCCCAGGAAAAAGCTCCGGATACGCGGAACCAAGAAACACATGGTAAAGAAACCCAAGATCGTCGTGGTAAAGGTGTATGCAGACTGGTGTGGTCATTGCAAAGCGCTCGCGCCAGAATGGGAGAGAATGGAAATGTATCTGAAACCGCATGTTATGGCCATTGGAGTCAATTCGGAAAACATGGAATCGGGAAAAAAGGAGGTGAAACTCCATAGTGGAACGGATTTGCCTTCGGTGAAAGGATACCCGACCCTTTATCGTATATCGAACGGCAAAATTGAGATGTACAACGGGGAACGGACAGCGAAAAGCCTGGCGGCTTGGGCGAACGGATTAGCGGGAGGAGCTGAAGGAGAGATAGAAGGAGGCAAACCCAAACGACGCAAGACGCCCCGAAGAAAAAAGGGGTGTAAAGGATGGTTTTGGCCGTGGAAATAATCGTTGTGTTTACCTGTGGTGTTCCGGTTTTGACCGGTTATTTGCGGGGTCGTCTTCTACCGATTTCGAGAAACAACCGCGGATGCGAGTCGATCTCTTGCTCGTAGCTCCCCATTGTCCATTTGACTACAATACCTGTGTTCGTAAAACGCACCACGGTCGCCTGTTTCGCTTCCGTGACGGGGCTCTGTTTCACCAGCAAGACTTGCCCCACTTGAACACGTTTCGCCACTTTTTGACAGTCCTTGAAAGCGTGTGTTTTTTTCTCCAATGCTTGAATCCAATCTTTCCGATTCGTGGCGTCGATGCCGTTGCTCTTCTTGATGTTTGCCGCATATTGCATGGGCACTAAATTCGAGACATCGTCCGACCCACCTCTCGATTGAGGAATATGGTGGTCAATATGCCATCCGTATTTCGTCGACATGCCGTAGTGCTGCCAACGAATCAGATTCCCGTAAGCGTCTTTTCTCGTATGCGCCGGGTTTTTACCCGGGACACGCTTCGCCTTTTCCCAGACGGCTGCTTTGTGCTGATGATAGGTCATTTTGATGGATGGTTTATACGATACAAGGTATAAACAATCGGTATTTCAATTTTGGGTTACATGACTCTTGTGCGTTTTGCCAAGGGACGAGAAAAGGAACGAGAAAAGGAACGAGAAAAGGATCGAGTCAAGGACCGAGTCAAGGAACGAGTCAAGGACCGTTTCCGAGAATTCGGTTTTGCCAAGGTAAGCAAAGCATCGGCAGCCGTCTCGCGTTTGGATTTCGAAACGGCCTCTTCGATCGCGTCCCGGATTTGTTTTGGACTCGGGCTGGTCTTTTGCATGTTCAACAAAATCATGGCCGATTCCATGACCGCCTTCTCATAATCCTCTTGCTCTGCCCTTTCCCGCGCATTCTCTTTCGCCAGATCCTCCTTCGCCTCCTCGATCCGCTTTTCCAACATGTCCCGCATCAAAGGCGACAAATCTTCGTCTTGGATATCCGTGAGCAATTGGGTCAAATTCTCCGCGGCCTTGATTTCCAGACGATCCATCTCTTCCAGTTGTTCCAGTTGTTTTCTCTCATCTACTGAGGTCGAATGGGAGGGAATGTCTTTCAGATAGTCTTGCACATGGATCGACGGAAGACCCGACACATAATCGGAGAGATCGATCCCGCATTTTTGCAAAAGAGCCATTGCGACGGCCAATACCGTGTCGTTCGCCGCTTCATTCAGACTCTCTATTTCCTTTTTGAGTTGGGGAATCAGAACCGCGTTTTTGATTTGATACGCCGCCTTTTTCACCGCTGGCAAAAAGACCGCCTTTTGTCTCGTGTTCATATCCAAATTGCGAAATACCTCGTCGTATTTTTCTCGAAACACGTCTTTCCCAAGAATCGTGGCAAGCAAGGCAATGCTCTGGACAATGGCGCATACACGCCCGCCTGCTATTTTTTGATCCAAGAGAGGATTCCCCGTCCCCGTGGTTGCTAAAAACGTGTTCACGAAAATGGCGCCAAATTCGCCGGCTTTCGATTCGGCAATCTTGTTCGACACACATAAATGCCCAATATACGTCTGGAGTTTGGGCACCGACAATTCGTTTTTTTCCAGCAAAATATCGTCGGTAGGTTGGTTGGAAAATACATGTCTTACGAAAGATTGCAGGAGAATCGGGTGTTTGATCGCGCGTGTTTCGGCCTCCACTTTTTTGGCAAGGATCTGGTTCCAGTGATTGTACAACTGGGCTTTCGTGGGCGCTTCTCTCAATGCCGGGCCTTTGATACCGACACCCGCCTTCTCTTGCGCCAATTGGATGAGATTGGTATTGGTCGCGTGAATGAGCTGGGTAATGACCGCGAACTGGTACAATTCGGGGGCTTCTTTTAGATGCTTGTTTGCATAGGCACAAATGGGCTGGAGTTTTTCGGCCTGGATAATGTCTAGACGCATTTTTACCCATTTGTCTTTGTTGGGGAACTTCTTTTTAAGAGCGGCGGAAATGGAGGCGGCATCACCGCGTGTCTTGCCCTCGTAGATTTCCGATAAAATCGATTTGGTAGAAGTGACAGCCGTTTCCAGTTGATTCCGGTCTGAATTGTAATGCACGAACCCGGTATCGCTTTTGATTTGGTTACAACACCGGTGTGCCCAATCGTACTCTAATTGTAACTCTCTTGCGTTATTTGTGGTTTTTGGATTATAGAGACTGAGGAACAAATTTCCATGAAACACGGGCAAGACATGCTCACATTCCGGCGTAGGTTTGTCGCTTGTATCCTCTTTCATGGCAAGTCCGCAAATATAGCAGATGGTTTCGGGCGTCGAGGGCCCAATGACATTTCGGCATTGGGTTTGCGCGTCGGTGGGTTCCCACCAATCTCTCGCATTGGCATAATAATCATCTTTCGCGATTTTTCCCTTGGAGTTTTGCCGTATTTTTTGAGAAGATACCTTGGCGGAATCGACAAACGTTACCCGGGGATCGATTTGGTAGAGGAGTTCAAATGCGTCTTTGGCCTTCAACCCGCAGAAATCGCGAAAATTATGCCGGCGTTTGGTGACAACGGCGGCTTTGGCGTTCTGCACATTGGTCACATTCACGACGTCGGCCCAGTTGATGGGACGGACAGTTTTCCTTGACTTTCCAGATGTCTTCACTTTCTTTTTACGGGAAAACTTGGCAGCCTTACGGTCCATGTATACTTATACTAGACGGATAAAAAACACGGATGTTCGAAAAGAGGGAAAATTGAATACGGGAGATTTGAATTTTCGAATACCTACAACAAACCCAGATAAACACAATATTCATTTTAGTATACCCAATATCTTTGCATGGCTAAAAAAATGAACGCTGCCAAAGCTTTCCGATTGATTGATTTCGTCACGCTGGACATTACCAAAAGCGACCTTCTCAAGACCTCCTCTTCGTTGTCGGATACGGGGTCGGACCATTCGGGAGCGATGACTGCATACGAACCCCGCGGCTTCGCGATCCAAATGTTTGGATTGAACGAGAAGGGAGAGACGTGTAGTATTACGGTCGATGATTATTACCCCTTCTTCTTTGCATCGGTCGGCGATACTTGGACGCAAGGCGACGTGAATGCCTTTGTCCGCCATTTGTGCCAGAACCAAAAGGGGCTTCAAATCGAGAGCGCAACCTTGGTCGAGTACAAGAAACTGTACGGGTTTGCCGGTGGGAAGAAAGACAAGTTTATCCGGTTCGTTTGCCGAAACTCGACTACCATGAACCGTCTAAAGGGGAATTGGTACCAGATGGGCGGGAAATTGCGCGCGCTCTTTTTCCAAAACACGCGCATCGAGATTTACGAATCCAGTATCCCGCCCCTCCTCCGCTATTTCCATATCCAGCAAATCAGTCCCTCGGGCTGGATCCAGATCCAGCACAATCGTGCTTATAAACCGGAAGAAAAGACGACCACATGTACCTATGAATATGTCTGTTCCCAGAAATTGGTGTCGCCCATTGCCGGGAAAGAAACCCGCGTTCCTTACAAAATCATGAGTTTTGATATTGAAGCGAGCTCGAGCCATGGCGATTTTCCCTTACCCCAAAAATCCTATAAAAAATTGGCGCAAAATGTGGTGGAATTGTACGACAAACAGAGCACGGGCGGTCCCTTGTCGAAAGACCATGCCACTCTCCTGATTCGCAAAATCGTCATGACGGCGTTTGGGTTTGACGCGTTTGAAGACGTGGACAAGGTCTTTCCCAAGTCGGCGCCTGCGAAAACGTCGATCCAGAATCAACTAAATTTGATCTTGGCAACCCCGATGCCCAACCTAGACAAACTGGCCACGGAAGACCGGAGTCATCTTCTTACGATTCAAGACATGTTTTCGCTGGTAGGTGGGGGTGGGGCGACGGGGGCGGATGCGGACGTGGACGGAGAAGAGGAGGACGAAGAACCGAGACGTGTCTATTTTAAAAAGGAACCGGCGGAACCGAAAATCGAGAGAAGTTGCACGATTGTGGATTTGCTCATTTCGGACAAGTATAGCCGCGACACGAAAATCACGAAATTTGATGAGGTATTTACCAATCTCTTTCCTGAATTGAAAGGGGATGAAGTGACGTTTATCGGGTCCACCTTTTTGCGATATGGAGAGACGGAACCCTACTTGAATCACTGTTTGGTGGTGGGGTCTTGCGATCAGGTGGAGAATGCGACGATTGAATGCGCGAAAACGGAGAGAGACATGTTGCTTCAATGGACGGAATTGGTGAATCGAGAGAATCCCGATGTCGTGATTGGGTACAATATATTTGGGTTTGATTACGAGTTCATGTTTCGCCGGGCCCAAGAGACGGGATGCGAGAAGGCGTTTTTGCAATTATCGCGGAAACTGGGCGAACTTTGTGCCAAGGAACCTTTCTTTGGTAAAGGTGGTTCCGACCGTGAGAAAACGTCGACCCCCCAAGTCGTCATCGACCCTGTCCCGAATTCGCAAAATCGCGGTCTCCAAATCGAGCATACCACCGTGTCTCTCGCCAGTGGCGAATACGATCTCCGCTACATCAAAATGAGCGGTCGTTTACAAGTGGACATGTACACGTATTTGCGTCGCGATTTCAACTTTGCCTCCTATAAATTGGACGACATGGCCGCGCATTTCATCAGCGACGACATTATGTCGATCGAATCGTTCGATGATGGCACCACCGGGCTTGTCAGCAAAAACTTGGCCGGTCTCCATGTCGGCGATTACATTCACATTGAAATCACCAGTTTCACCAGCGATTATTATGCCGGAGGCAAGAAATTCCAGGTCTTGGACATTGAACGTCGAGAGACCACGAAGGTCATTCGTATCCCGGGACACCACCCCGAATTGGTCGACAAGAAAAACATCAAATGGACCATGGGGAAAGACGACGTGACACCGCAAGACATTTTCCGGCTCGCCCAAGGCACCGATCAAGAGAAGGCGCGTGTGGCCAAATACTGTATTCAGGATTGCAACCTGGTGCACCATTTGATGAACAAGGTGGATGTCTTGACGGGCTACGTGGAAATGTCGGCCATTTGCAGTGTCCCCATCAGTTTCCTCGTCTTTCGTGGCCAAGGGATCAAACTCACTAGTTATGTCGCCAAGAAATGTCGCGAGAAAGACACCCTCATGCCCGATCTGGAGAAATCGGGGGCCAACGACGGATACGAAGGCGCGATTGTCTTGCCGCCCAAATGCTCCATGTACATGGACAACCCCGTGGCCTGTGTCGACTACGCATCGTTATATCCCTCCTCCATGATTAGCCAGAACTTCTCTCATGATAGCAAAGTCTGGACCAAGGAATACGACTTGGCCAAGACCTTGATTCGAGAGACGGGACAAAAAGACAAGATGGGCAACTACATTTACGACAACTTGCCCGACCAAAAATACATTGATATCGAATTCGACACTTTTGAATACGTGCGAAAAACCCCCACTTCCAAGGCAGTCAAGACGAAATCGGGAACCAAGGTGTGTCGCTGGGCGCAAAACCCCAAAGGCATCATGCCCAGTATTTTGGAAGAATTGCTGAAGGCCCGATCGGATACGAGAAAGAAGGCAAAAACGGAGTCGGACCCCTTTATGCAGAACATCCTCGACAAGCGCCAGCTCGGTTACAAAGTGACGGCGAACTCGCTGTATGGCCAGTGTGGCGCGAAAACATCCACCTTTTATGAGAAGGATGTCGCGGCATGTACCACGGCAACTGGCCGCATGATGATTACGTATGCCCGCCGTATTATTGAGGAGGTGTATGGAGATTCGGAATACAATACTGGTTGCCATGGCCCCGTATTGACCAAGGCAGAATATGTCTATGGCGATAGCGTGGCGGAATACACCCCCATCATTGTGCGTGTGGGGGGATACAAGGTGGATATTTGCCAAATATGTGACCTCGCGTTCTTGTATGGGTTGGGCGATTGGCGGCCTTGCTTGGCGCAGGGAAAAGAGGGAAAAGAGTATTGCGCGATGGTGGGGGTGGAGACCTGGTCGGAGAAAGGATGGACACCTTTGCGCTGCATTATACGCCATGCCTTGGCGCCCTATAAGAATATGGTGCGTGTATTTACGAAACACGGCATTGTGGATGTGACGGACGACCATTCTCTCTTGCTACAGAATGGGCGAGAGATTTCGCCGAAATATGCGCCGATTGGAACCCGGTTGATGCACAGTACCATGAAGGAATACGCCGGCGACAAAGTGGAGGGGATTTTCAATAGCATGTTTGCCAGCCAGATTGATGCGGCGAGAGCGATGGCGACACTTCAAGCCAAATCCAAGTTTACGCAGTATACCGTTTCGCAAGATCCAAGTAATCATATGTACCGCATTCGCACAGAAGCATTGTCTCGCCGGATCTTTGAGACGCAGTCGAGAGATGCCATTTGCCATATGGAAACGATCGATTACCAGGGTCTTGTCTATGATTTGACGACAGACAACCACCATTTCGCGGCGGGGGTCGGCAACATGATTGTTCACAACACGGATTCGGTCTTCTTCACCTTTAATTTGCAGGACAAGGCGACGGGTGCGCCCATACGCGGACAAAAGGCGCTCGAGATGACGATTGAAATTGCGCAAGACGCAGCGGCTTTATGCACCCGGTTCTTGAAACCTCCCATGGAACTCAGTTACGAAAAAACGTTGATGCCCTTTATCCTGCTGAAAAAGAAGCGGTATGTCGGCATGCTCTACGAGACGAACCCGAACAAGGGGAAATTGAAATACATGGGTCTCTCGCTCAAGCGTCGCGATTCGTGCGACTACTTGAAAGACGTCTATGGTGGGATCCTGAACATCTTGATGAAAGACCGAGGCGCGGACAATATTCAGCGCGCCGTCGAGTATTTGAACTCGTGTTTGCAAGACCTCATTCAGGGACAAGTGCCGATGGAAAAGCTGGCCATTACGCGTGCGCTCAGTAGTTATTACAAGAACCCGCAACAAATAGCGCACCGTGTTTTGGCGGATCGTATGGCGAAACGTGATCCAGGTAACAAGCCGAAATCCGGCGACCGCATCAAGTATGTGTTTTTCGAAAACGCGGCGGCCAGTCTCCAAGGCGATAAAATCGAGACGCCGGAATTCTTAATATCGCAGGGGCTCAAGATCGACTATGCGCACTATATCACGAACCAACTGATGAAACCTCTCCAGCAATTGTTCGGTCTTGCTCTTGAACCGATTTGGCGGTTCCAGAAAAAACCGAACGCCATTGCCACCTTCAAGAAAGATCTGGAAAAGTTGCGGGAATCGTGCAAGGACGATTTGGAAGAGTTTGCGAAAAAGCAAGACACCTTTGTGTCGAAAAAGGCCAAAGAAGTCCTGTTTGACAAATGGATTCAAAAAATAAACAACGACAAGAACGGGGTGCGACTCATCACCTCCATGTTTCAGGTAAAAAGTACATAAAGCATATAATACCTTTTTTCCTATTATGACTACGGAGCCATTGTTTTTATTGGCCATTTATTCTTGCCGGGCACGTTTCTACCTATCCGAAATGTTATATGAATGGATGGCGGGGAAAATAAAGAGGTGCAAAGTGGTGATTGTCTATGGCAACCCCGATTTGGAGGCGCCCTATTGCTTGGAAAACGACAAATATTTGGCGGTGAAATCGGGGGATTATTACGAGCATTTGTCGGAAAAAACGACGGCTATGATGGAATCGGTGTTGGATTTGTACCCCAACATAAGGGGCGTCTTGAAATGCGACGACGACATGATCCCCTCTCTTTTGCATATGAACCAACTCGTGGATTTTTTTTGCCAAAACCCGACGATCCATTATGCTGGAAAACGGCTCGTTTCAAAAAAGGAGCATCTAAGCAAGCATCATGTGGGGAAAACATTCGACCGCAATTTGGATAAATATGAGGCGCAGTTGCCGGCCTGTGTTTGTGCCGCGGGTCCCCTCTACTACGTGAGCCGTGCTGCTATGCAAACATTCGCCAAAACGCCAAAAACGCGGTTTATTTTCAACGAGGATGCCATGGTCGGCTTTTATTTGAACACGGCCAATATTTTTCCCGTAGATATAGTTACGTACATTGATTCATATCTGGGCGTAGGAACCGTGATGAATTATCAGAATGCCAACCGGCAGACAAAACGGGTCTATGTGGAAATTTGCGGCGACCCATTGAGTTATAACGACAAGTATATGCGGGGATTGGAAATCGCGAAATTGCATACCCGGATTCTCGTAGTGGTGGCGGAAAAAGGCGTCGTTCATAATGAACACCTTCTCTCCATTCTTCCCGAACATGTTCCCGAGAATACAAAAATCATCTATGATAAATCGGAAATGGACGAGCAAGCCGAAGACGTGTTCTTGCGATGAAACGGTACGCAATAGTGGTTTCGCATCTACATACAAATATTATTGACTGAATAATATTTGTTTTATATCCGTTAAAACAAGATTCGTTCCTCTTGCATCAATCTCTCGACCATCTGGTCAAACGTCGTCTTGTTTTCCGTCAATATGTCTTTTGCCTTCAGGAAGGCGGCAAACACGAGCCCTTGGACTTGCTTGTCCACCGTCGATTGCGTGTATTCCGACTTGCCTCCGACGGCATCTCTCTCATAATAGGTTTCGATCGTATCATAGCCGAACCCGAACTGCGTAATCATTTGTCTCGCCAATTCGTTCGCCTGTTTTAGATCCTGGGTAGCGCCGAGAGACACTTGTTTGTCGCCGTATTCCATGGTTTCCGCCGCTTTCCCCCCCATCGTAATCACGATGCGTTTAAAAAGTACGTCTTTGGTATACAGACCCCCATCCGTCGCATTCTTGCGCTCGTTGAACAAGGTGAATCCTCCCGCGCCATTGTACGTGCTTTGTGTCGACACTTGTTTTAATTCAAAGACATCTGAAAAGGCTTGCACGAGGATCGCATGACCCGACTCGTGAACGGCGACCCGGCGTTTCGTGTCGGGCAATCGGGTGTCGGTTTTCCGGATTAACCCCACCGTGAGTTTGTCTAAGGCCGATGTCACATCGATTTGCGTTAATACCGTGCGCCCTTCTCTCGCTGCGAAAATGGCCGCTTCATTCAAGACCTGTTTCAATTGGGCACCGCTGAAACCGCGTGTATATTCGGCCAATTTTTCCAAACGGATTTCCGACGAGAGAACCTTGTTTTTCGCATGCTGTTGCAAGATTTTGAACCGGGATGTTTGGTCGGGGGCAGGCACGCGAATGATACGATCGAACCGGCCGGGTCGTAAAAGTGCCGCGTCGAGCGTGTCTTTGCGGTTCGTGGCGGCAATGACGAGAATATCGGGATTTTCTTGGAACCCGTCCATTTCGGCCAGCAATTGGTTGAGCGTCTGTTCTCTCTCGTCGTTCGTGGCGAGGGGCGAACCGCCGCGCTGTTTCCCGATTGCGTCGATTTCGTCCATAAAGAGGATACACGGAGTGTTTTCCCTTGCGATGGAAAAGAGTTCTCTCACTTTTTGCGCTCCCATGCCGACATAGAGTTCGACGAATTCGGACGCGGAAACGGAGAGAAAGGTCGCTTCGCATTCGGAGGCAATCGCTTTCGCCAAGAGTGTTTTCCCGGTTCCTGGGGGTCCCTCCAAGAGAATCCCGCGAGGTAGAGTTGCCCCCGCGTTTTTGTAGATGGTGCCGTTTTTCAAGAAAGACACGACTTCGGCGCATTCTTCCAGGATTTCCGGGCTCCCGGCAAAACTGGAGAGAGACACGTTCTCTCGTTTCAGTCGCATTTTCAAGTCTTTTGGATCGTCCATGTTTTTCAGACCGTTGATTCCGGGAATCATGCCCGACGAAGAAGAAATGCCTCCCATACCAGAAGACCTAGACTGGAAAAATACTCGGGCAAACGAGAGGGTCAAGTAAAGGAGAATACCCGGGAAAATGAAACTGTCGAAAAACCCGACGGCCATTTGCCCAATATTGGGACCCGATGGCTGTATGAAGAACGTCTCGACATTGGAAGCCCGGGTTTCCGCAACCAGGTCGTTGATGACGGAAGGATGGATGTGGGTGGTTTCATAGAACTGTTGGTCTAGATCGATGTCGTGTTCTGAAATCGCATCGGTGAGAGAAGGATTGATGTAGATCTTTTCGATTTGGTTCTTGTTGATTTGCTGCAACAATTTGCTATACGAAGTTTCTGGGAGGGTTCCGTAATTAAAGGGATTTTTTGCCATGTGCAACTGGAGTCCGCGAATCGGAACTCCCAATAATAAAATGAGGGTGGAGAGAAAAAACATCCGAACATGAGAGAATGGACCAAGACACGTTTATATGGTTTCTGGATATCCACTGATATAATGGTTGTGGTTGAGTAAAAGATGCAACTCAAATATATAAAAATGTCCCAAGACGACATCGAACTAGGAATCCCTACAAAACGCCATCCTCGTTCGCGTGGCGATTCCTTTTCCGGAGAACCGATTCCCCTGGTCCGCCGGCATTCCTTTTCGGGGGAACCTGTATTCCATCGAGAAATCAGCCATCTATTTTATAAAATCGCGGACAATACGAACAATGGTGGATACAACACACCTCGACTCATCTTACCCCGCATGGATTCGTTTGTTTTCCAGAACCCGCTCGAGAGAATGCCGTCTTTTTTGAAAGAATCGGAAGAAACCGAGAAAACATGGAGCCGGTCTTTCGGGCGATTCGTCTTTAATTTCCTGGAAAACGAGCACGGACATTTGAGCTGGATGCAATACGGTGCGATTGCGGGGAATACGGCTCTTGATATGTACCGTGTCAGCATTAGCAGTTTCTTGACGGTATTTGTCCCACAAGTGTGTCCCGACGGGTTAATATGCAGCTTGTATGACAATGTGGTGCCGCGAGATACGCTCGAAGAGTTTGCCATTTTCTGCAATGCCTTGATGGCCTTTTATTTCTGCTGTCTGTATTTGTTTGAAATCCGGCGAGAGAATTTGATCAAGAAGTATTTAGTCATTTCGAAAGAGGCGCCGACGAGCAAGGAGGCCTTGATAAAAATGATGTGTGACATGCCGCACGAGAACCGGCGCGTAGTGTTGCGTCTGAACAACGGGTACCGTATTATGGGGATGTACATGTTGCTGTTTTTCTTTTTGAATTGCGGAATTAGTTGGGCGGTCGTTTATAAGAACTATTTAGACAATAGTACGTTCATTACGTTCACGACGAACGCCCTTTGCATGATTACGAAAATATATGGGGTGTTGAAGATCACGTCGTCGGGGGAGTACAATATTTACTCGGCGTATTTGAATGAGAATTTGGTCTACAACGTAGGGGGCTCCGCCCCCTTCCCGACCCCCGTATCAACGCTCCCTCCCTTACGGGAGGCAGCGTGTGTGGGAAATGAGGAAATCAGCGGTGGATTCTTATCCCTTCGCAACCCTCCTTACGAGGGAACCCAGTCCGAATCCACCAGCTTGCGCGGTGGATTCTTATCCCTTCGCAACCCTCCTTACGAGGGAACCAATGGTTCCCTTCGCAACCCTCCTTACGAGGGAACCAATGGTTCCCTTCGCAACCCTCCTTTTACCGAAGGTATTGGTGTTGGGTCTGGTGTTGGGTCTGGTGTTGGGTCTGGTGATGGTTTTGGTGTTGGGTCTGGTGTTGGGGAAGGGTCCGGGTCCGGGTCTGGGTCTGGATCGGGTTCGGGGTTTGCCAAGGATTTAGCCACCAAGTTGAATCTGTATCGGTCGAATGTATCGGTTTAGCGATAAAAATATAATTGTAGTATATACAAAATGGCCAAGTCGGTTCGGTTCGCAAACAGAAAGCGTAGTTCGTTGAAGAAGCGCAGAGCGCAAATTGGCAAGAAGAGTAAGGTGGCGAGGGCGAGACGCTCGAGAAGAAGAGTCAAGGTGATGCGGGGTGGGGCTGATCCAAAGAATATCTTGTTGATTATTGACCCGCAAATCGATTTTCATCCTGAGGGAGGCGAGGGTAACCTGTATCATCCCCCGGGATCGCTTGCAGTGCCCGGCGCGAATGAAGACAGCAAAAGAATTACCGATTTGATTAATAAATATAAAGATAAATGGGACCAAATTATTGTTTCCATGGATACACATAATCCAAACCACATTGCGCATGGTGCGGTTTGGAAGGATGAGAATGGTGTGTCACCTCCACCATTCACTCTAATTACCACCGATGATATTACAACTGGAAAATGGTTACCAAGAAACGAAAAACTAAAACCACATTGCATTTTCTATACTACCAAACTTGCAGAAAACGGTCGGTTTCAATTAATTATTTGGCCGGAACATTGCATACAAGGTTCTACAGGTCATGCCGTCGTTCCGAATATCGAAGCAGCTTTACGCGAATGGTGCAAAACAACCGGAAAAAATGTCGATTTCATATTAAAAGGACAAAATAACTTGACTGAAATGTATAGTTTGATTGCGGCAGATGTTGAAATGTTGGACGATCTGGCAACTCAGAAAAATGTGGGTTTGCTTGATGCAATATTAAATCCTGATCATGAATCTAGTAGTAAAAATAAACCCAGTACTATGAATAAAGTTTATATATGCGGCCAAGCATTAAGTCATTGCGTCGCATTTACAACTAGAGATATAGTAAAAGAAATTATGGAGAATACAAATTACGGTGAACTGTTATTACCTAACTTGCACTTATTAACTGACTGCAGTTCTCCAGTTGGAGGGTTTGAAACCCAAGCTAAAGATTTTATCGATGAGGTGCAAGCTCAAGGAGTAAAATGTATAAAGTCCGATGAGGTAGGTGAAACTTTAAAATTATGAATTCAACCCCCATTAATACACAAATACCTTTGAAATCCACTGGTAAAAAACCTTCGACCTCCGCTCAGCAAAAACCTGCGTGGAATAATAGTACAAAACCGATTATTCCATTCGGATAAGGGGTCGGCTGATATCGGCGTATTTTAACAAATATTATTGAATGAATAATATTTGTAAACTCCCAAAATCTCTACATCAACACCATATCGCTCAATTCCCGCATCATGCGTTTGGACGCCGTTTCCACCAGCAATCCGTTCGCATAAATCCCGTAGTTCATGTAGTAATCCTCGTTCTCCAGCGCCAAATGCCAAATCTCGAATTCGCCTTCCTCCGCAAACGGTTTCGCACGTTCATCCACACACGCCGCCAAACGGTATTTCCGATCCGTCACATAGGTGTACTTGAATTGTTCAATCACCGCCTCGCGCTCTTTTTCCGTCAACGTATCCACCAAGACGGAATGGCAGCCCGTGATGAAGAGATCCTCGAACAATTCGGGGTACTTGGTCGACGTCAATTGGTACAATCTCTCCTTCGTACGACGGCCATGTCCCGGGTTCGACAACACCCTTTTCCCGATCGTGTCCACTTTGACGTACCCATTGCGAAGCGTCTTTACCCTGTCACCGGCGCGGATGTTCTGGATGGGGACGTATTCCTCGGCGGAGCCGTTGAAGGTCAAGATCTTGGTATCCCGGCGGAAACAGACAATGTTCCAGATACCCGTAAAGGCGCTGTCGATGAGGGCGCTCGCCGTCACGTCGTAGAGACGGAACGAATTGGATCCTTGCGTCAACTGGGCCAAGGACAAATTGGTAAAAGATACATTGTTTGAGGCATCCGCCGTCACTTGAACGGGGTTCGTGTCGTACACGGAATAAATGGGGGTGGTACCAGAGAGACGGAGCTGGTACGTATTCCCGGGCACCACATTGGAACTGTTGTACAAGAGATCGAAGCGGTCCGATTTCCAGGTGAAGGAGGTCGAGGGTGGCGACGAAATGAGGGACAATCCACTTCCGCTAAAATCGACCAAAATGGCATTGCATAACTTGTCTTTGTACGTAAGAGATACCGTAGTGTAAGGATTCGATTGACTAATGCCCGGGACAATACCGAGACCCGTCACGGTGCAAGTAATAAAGCCGCTTGCATCTGTCACCGCAGGCACGCTTAACGCAGTTTGGCCAGTTTTCATGGCAGAATCGTCCGAGGTATACGTGGTTCCGTTGTACGTGATGGAGGTGCGGACATTGCTGACTACGTTCGTAGGTGGCGGACTCTTTGCATAGTCGGTGGCTGTTCCAGGAAACGCAACCGTAATGTTCGCTGGAAAATTGCGGATGGCCGAATTAGTACTAGAGATCTGATTGCTTGTCCCAACAAACCACTGTAAAGTAAACGTATTTCCGCCATTTTGTGGCCAATAATCCCCATTATTTATAAGCGCCTGATTTATGCCTTGTAAGTTTACTATTGACCAGTCATTCGGATAATAAAAAAGGGATGTGGTATAAGAATTTGTTGGGTAGATGTTATTTGGAATCGGATAGGTAATTAGCCCATAACGAGTGCCTGGACCGGGTGGTTGAACAAGAGTTAGTCCAGGTGAGTTCGGAAGTACTCCCGGAGGATATCTTCCCGAAGTGGTTGCCATTCGAACTGCGTAAATACTCGCACTTGCGTCAGAATATTCAATGTAAGGCATATTATATACTACGCCCCTATTTTTATCCTAAAAATTGAAACACTTATTCTTTCCTCTTCTCTCTAAATCAAATTTCTATCCCCATTTGTCATTGCACTAAAACCATGGACCGCATCCA
>Ga0164295_10000231_pt1 | contig 46971 bp, 40 predicted proteins | sample GEODES006metaG_FD_111798 | JGI IMG/M metagenome (GOLD analysis project Ga0164295, IMG submission 111798) | Oligotrophic lake water microbial communities from Sparkling Lake, Wisconsin, USA - GEODES006 metaG | ecosystem: Environmental > Aquatic > Freshwater > Lake | place: USA: Sparkling Lake...
AGTATCAGTTTTGTTTTTTTATCGGTTTTATTTACAATTGATGTTTGTGATTCTTGATTCATATTTATTTATATTTTTGGAATACCAAGATACGAATTTATTCCAATCAATTACTAATACCCTATGCCCAAAATCTTTCACCCCATTACTTCAGCTTACTATTGTAATACTTGCGTAATTTATCTAATTTAGGCGCGATAACATACTGGCAATAACCTTGCTCTTTGTTTTGATTGTAATAATTTTGATGATAATCTTCTGCCAAATAAAAAACACCCGCTTCTTCTATTTGTGTTACAATTGGATTTGCGTATAATTTTTCTTTTTCAATGAATTGAATATATTTCTCCGCTTTTTCTTTTTGCTCTTTGGAATGATAAAAAATAGCACTTCTATACTGTGTTCCCACATCTGCACCTTGTTTATTTAAAGTAGTAGGATCGTGTGTAGCAAAAAATATTTCTAATAAATCTTCATACGCCACTTCTTTCGGATTAAATGTAATTTGAATGCCTTCGGCGTGGCCTGTAGTTTCGTTACACACTTCGCGATAAGCAGGATTTTTTATAAAACCACCTGTAAATCCAGAAACGATTTTTTCTACACCTTTTACTTCTAAAAAAACGGCTTCTGTACACCAAAAACAACCTCCGGCAAACGTTGCCACTTGTACACTATCATTCATAATTTCTTTTTTAACCTCCGTTTTATTATCTGTTAGTTGTGTTTTATTTCCACACGAAAAAAAACTCAAAACAGTACTAATTAATACAATATAGTTCATCTTTTTTTATCAAATTTAGACAATAATACGTTATGATGAATCAATTTAACGTTACTTTTAGATTTATACAGCAAAGATTTTAATATTCACAATTTCTTTGTTTCTTTGTACAAATTAAAGTGATGATAAAAGCTAACAATATAAATAAATATTATGGCGATTTACAAGTTTTAAAAAACGTAAGTCTTCAAATAAATAAAGGTGAAATTGTATCTATAGTTGGTCCTTCAGGAGCTGGAAAAACTACCTTGCTTCAAATTTTAGGCACATTAGATGTTTTAGATAAAAAAGAAAACAAGGCAAGTTCGTTAGAAATTAATGGCATTTCCATTATTAATTTAAAAGATGCGGAATTATCTAAATTTAGAAATTTAAATTTGGGATTTATTTTTCAATTTCATCAGCTATTACCTGAATTTACTGCACTAGAGAACGTTTGTATTCCGGCTTTTATTGCAAATAAATCGAAAAAAGAAGTAGAAATTGAAGCCAAAAAATTACTAGATTATTTAGGTTTATCCCACAGAATAAATCACAAACCAACTGAACTTTCTGGTGGAGAGCAACAACGCGTTGCTGTTGCCAGAGCTTTAATAAACAAACCCGCCGTTATTTTTGCTGACGAACCGTCTGGGAATTTAGACCATACTACTGCTGAAAATTTACACCAATTGTTTTTTAAATTACGTGATGAGTTAGGTCAAACGTTTGTAATTGTTACGCATAATGAAGAATTAGCCAATATGGCCGATAGAAAATTGGTAATGATTGATGGCGTTTTGCAAAGCTAAGATGACTACCGAAGAATTAAAAAGTTTTCTAGACGAAAAAGTACTGTTGTACAACAATAAAAACTTTATTGATTCGGATCCTGTTCAAATTCCGCATTTGTATTCACAAAAAGAAGATATTGAAATTGCTGGGTTTTTAGCCGCAACAATTGCTTGGGGAAATAGAAAAATGATTATTTCGAATTCACATAAACTTATTCAAATTATGGGAAATTCGCCATATGATTTTGTAATGAATCATAAAGAAACTCATTTAGAGAAATTATCTAATTTCGTACATCGTACCTTTAATGCTACTGATGCTATAACGTTTATAAAAGCGTTACAACATATTTATAAAAAAAATCCTGATTTAGAAAGTGTGTTTTCCAAACATATTGAAAATAATTCGACACAAAAAAGCATATCCGAATTTAAGAAAACCTTTTTTGAAATTCCACATTTACCTAGAACTCAAAAGCACATTTCAGATCCATTAAATGGTTCTGCCGCCAAAAGAATTAACATGTTTTTACGTTGGATGGTTCGAAATGATGTAAATGGTGTTGATTTGGGAATTTGGAAAACGATTCCTACTGCTGCATTATCTTGTCCGTTAGATGTACATTCGGGTAATGTGGCTCGGAAATTATTGCTTTTAACCCGAAAACAAAATGATGCAAAAGCGTTACACGAATTAGACACTAATTTAAGACGTTTAGACGCAAATGATCCTGTAAAATACGATTTTGCCTTGTTTGGGTTAGGTGTTTTTGAAGGGTTTTAATAAAATTGTGGAGAATACCGGATTCGAACCGGTCGCCTCTACGCTGCCAGCGTAGCGCTCTAGCCAAATGAGCTAATCCCCCCTTTGCTTTTCAAATATAAAAAAAATCCCGACCTAAGTCGGGATAAATATATAAAATAATAATAATTTTATTAAGATAAAGCTGCTTTTACTTGGTCAGCTGCTTCTTGAAACTGCACTGCTGATAAAATTGGCATACCTGAATTGTCAATTAATTCTTTAGCAATTTCTGCATTAGTTCCTTGTAAACGAACGATGATTGGCACTTTAATAGCATCACCCATATTTTTATAGGCATCAACTACTCCTTGTGCTACTCTATCGCAACGTACAATTCCACCAAATATATTAATTAAAATGGCTTTTACATTTGCATCTTTTAAAATAATACGGAAAGCGGTTTCAACACGTTTTGCATCTGCAGTTCCTCCTACGTCTAAGAAGTTTGCAGGTTCAAAACCAGCGTATTTAATTAAATCCATAGTAGCCATTGCTAAACCAGCACCATTTACCATACATCCAACCGTTCCATCTAAATCTACATAATTTAAACCTACTTCTTTAGCTTCTACTTCAATTGGATTTTCTTCACGAACATCACGCATTTCAGCTAAATCTTTATGACGGAATAAGGCATTGTCGTCTAAATCAACTTTAGCATCCACTGCAATAATTTTGTTATCTGAAGTTTTTAAAACTGGATTAATTTCAAACATAGTTGCATCAGAACCAATGTATGCTTTATATAAAGCATCTACAAATTTCACCATTTCTTTAAACGCTTCACCTGACAAACCTAAATTAAAAGCAATTTGTCTTGCCTGAAATCCTTGTAAACCAACAGAAGGATCAATTTCTTCTGTGAAAATTAAATGCGGTGTGTGTTCCGCTACTTCTTCAATATCCATTCCACCTTCAGTAGAATACATAATCATATTACGACCTTTACCTCTGTTTAATAAAACAGACATATAAAATTCTTTCGTTTCTGATTCACCTGGATAATATACATCTTCAGCAATTAAAACTTTATGAACTCTTTTTCCTGTTGGAGGTGTTTGCGGCGTAATTAAATCCATTCCAATAATTTGACCTGCTATTTCTTTAACTTGGTCTAAATTTTTAGCTAATTTAACTCCACCACCTTTTCCACGACCACCTGCGTGAATTTGAGCTTTAATTACATGCCATCCAGTACCGGTTTCTGCAGTTAATTGTTTTGCTTTTTCAACTGCTTCTTCAGCATTGTTTGCCACATGACCACGTTGTATGCGCACGCCATAGCTTGCTAATATTTCTTTACCTTGATATTCGTGTACGTTCATAATTATGTATGAGTTAATCTTGTTTAAAAGTGGCACAAAAATAATAAAGTAATTGGTAAATGACTAATTTTATTCTTGTTTTTAAAATTAAATTTGATAAATTAATATAGTTTTTTTGATAAAAAAGCAAAAATAGAAATGGTATTAGTAAAATCTATTGAATTTGGCCAATTACATTTCTATTTTAATATTTCTTCTAAAACTTCAGATTGTGTGCCGTTTGGCATAGTTAACTTTAATTTTTGAGCTAAAGTGGGTGCAATCTGCGTAATAGTTTTTTTGTTATACGATGCTCCTTTTTTTATTTTCCAACCATAAAACAAACAAGGTACATGTGTGTCATATGAATATGGGGAACCATGTGTGGTTCCTGTTGAGGAGTATTCCATATAACCAGGTTTAAATAACAACACTAATTCGCCGTTTTGTTTTGGATCGTAACCATTTGAAATAATTTGCAACAATTGATTATTTGAACCCGAATTTTGAATTTCTTCTTCAGTAAAAACATTACTAATAAAGTGTTGCGAAAGTAAAAATGCTTTAAATTTTTGTTTTACAGTATTTAAATCCAATCCTTTTTGATTTACTTTTTCTTTATTAATAAAAATATTGAAATTTGAATAATCTAATAACATATTTTCGCCAAATGTCTTTTGAGAAAAATCAATAATACTTTGTTGTATATTTTTGCTATTTAAACTTTCTACTTCGTATTTATTGTCATTTAAATAAGTAGCGTTTTCAGCTCCAGCATGATCTGCAGTTAAGAATACTAAATAATTACCTTTCCCTACTTTTTCATCTAAATAAGTTAAAAAATCAGCTATTGTCTCGTCTAAGCGCAAATACGTATCTTGTAATTCAATGGAACGAGGCCCTAAAACGTGACCAACATAATCTGTAGAGGAAAAACTTAGCGTTAAAAAATCAGTAATTTCATCGGCTCCCATTTTCTCATTTTCAATTGCTTTCTTAGCAAAATCTGCAATTAAATTATTTCCATACGGTGTAGTCCTTAAAACTCCAGCATCATTATTTGTAAACATTTCTTTTGTATCGTATGGAAAAAATGGTGTTTTCTTAAATAATTTTCCTTCGTATGGATTATTATCGTTTAAACTCTCGTTATAAATTTCTTTTGGTTTTAATAAATCCCAACCTTTTTCAATATATTTTAAATAGTTTTTTTCTTCATTAAATTGAATTGTCCAATCTGGTAGTTTATTTCCATAAAAGGAACTTGAGATAAAGTTTCCAGTTTTAGTATACCAAAACGCCCAGTCTGCAAAATGCCCCGCTGGCAAAATAGCTCCTCTGTCTTTAATACTGATTCCAATTACTTTGCTTTTAAAGTTGGTAGCTAATTTTAATTCGTCTGTAATGGTTGTGCTAAAAAGATTTTTTGGCGACATTTTCCCTTCCGATTCAGTTCCTTCAACTAAAGTGGTTACAGAAGCATCGTCAGTACAATACATTTCTTTGCCAGTGGCTTTATTAAACCAATCGTTACCTACAATTCCGTTTACATTTGGTAAGGCGCCTGTGAAAATTGCTGCATGTCCCGGAGCAGTATAAGTAGGCATAAAATTATAGTGCATATTATGAAAAGTAAATCCTTTTTCCAATAATTTTTTAAAGCCCTTATTTGAAAAATCATTTGAAAATCGATACAAGTATTCCATTTTCATTTGATCTACCACAATTCCAACCACTAATTTTGGTTTTTCTTGTGCATTTAAAAAAGTACTGAACACTAAAAATCCTAAAATCAGTTTTTTCATTTTATATAAATTTAAATATTTAATTTTTATTTTCTAATAAAGGTACAAATTTGAAATCTCCAAATTCGGTTTTTTCAAATTGTGTTTCGTTTTTCCTTACTAATAAAGTCATTATTTGTTCATTTTCTCCTACTGGAATAACTAATCTTCCACCTATTTTCAATTGCGACATTAATGCTTGTGGAACTGATGGCGCACCTGCCGTAACAATTATACCATCAAACGGAGCATAATCGGGTAAACCTTTATAGCCATCGCCAAAGGATAGCAATTTTGGAATAACATTGATGCTTAATTTAGAAAGTAGGTTTTTGGTTTTTTTAAATAATTCATTTTGTCGTTCAACAGAATATACTTTAGCTCCCAATAAACACAAAACGGCTGTTTGATACCCACTACCCGTTCCTATTTCTAAAATTTTATGATCTTTTTCTACTTGTAATAATTCCGTCTGAAAAGCTACTGTATAAGGTTGTGAAATGGTTTGGTCCGCTCCAATCGGAAACGCTTTATCTTGATAGGCAAAATTTTCAAAACTAGAGTCAATAAACAAATGACGGGGAATTTTAGCAATAGTGTCTAAAACATTTTTATCCGTTATTCCTTTTTCCTTTAATTGTTTTACTAGTAGATTTCTAAGCCCTTGATGTTTATTAGTATCTTTCAATTTATGGTGTAAATTAGTGTTGTAAAATTAGATGGAATTTTATCAAAAACAAAAATAAAATTCCAATATATTTTAAAAAAATTTAAACTAATATTCATCGTTACCATATTTGAATTTGAAATTTTTAATATTGAGATTTCTTAATTGGTATTTCTTATTTTATTACTATTTTTGATGAAATTTATTTTTATGTTAAAAGTCGGAGTTTTAGGTGCTGGTCACTTAGGAAAAATACATTTACGTTTACTAAATCAGTCTGAAAAATATGAATTAGTTGGTTTTTTTGATCCTTTTGAGGAAAATGCTACTAAAGTTGCTGCTGAATTCGGTTATAAAAAATTTGATTCTATAGAAAGTTTAATTGCCGCAGTTGATGTGGTAGATATTGTAACACCTACTATCCAACACTTCGAATGTGCCAAAATGGTAATCGAAGCTGGAAAACATATTTTTATAGAAAAACCAATCGCTACAACGGTTTCAGAAGCAGAAGAAATTGTTGCTTTAGCTACTAAATATAATGTAAAAGGTCAAGTGGGTCACGTAGAGCGTTTCAATCCAGCTTTTACCGCTGTGAAAGATAAAATTGACAAACCAATGTTTATAGAAACGCATCGCTTGGCAGAATTTAATCCGCGTGGTACAGATGTTCCAGTGGTTTTAGATTTAATGATTCACGATATTGATGCGATTTTGAGCGTGGTAAAATCGAAAGTAAAATCGGTAAATGCCAGTAGTGTTGCCGTAATTTCTGATTCTCCAGACATTACCAATGCACGTTTAGAATTTGAAAACGGTTGTGTAGCAAACATAACAGCGAGTAGAATTTCTATGAAAAATATGCGTAAATCACGTTTCTTTCAAAAAGACGCTTACATTTCTGTAGATTATTTAGATAAAATTTGCGAAGTAGTTCGTATGCAAAACGCCCCAGAAACACCAGGTGATTTTGATATGATTTTGCAAAATGCAGAGGGTGTGAAAAAACAAATTTATTTCGATAATCCAAACGTACAGGCAAACAATGCTATTTTAGATGAATTGGAATCGTTTGCAGATGCAATTAACAATAATACAACTCCTATTGTAACATTAGAAGACGGAACAGAAGCGTTGCGAGTTGCGTATCAGATTATTGATTCAATCGGAAAGTAAATTAGACAAATTAACAAAAATATATAATTACAAAATGAAACAAATAGCCGTAATAGGATCAGGAACCATGGGCAACGGAATTGCTCATACATTTGCACAAGCAGGATTTACCGTGAAATTAATTGATATTTCTGAAAAATCATTAGAAAAAGGAATGGCAACTATTGCCGCTAACTTAGACAGAATGGTTACTAAAGGAAGCATCACAGAAACTGACAAACATAAAACCATTTCAAATATTATCACCTATACGGATATCAAAGATGGTGTCGTGGGTTGCGATTTGGTTGTGGAAGCCGCTACTGAAAATGTATCCCTAAAAATGAATATCTTTAAGCAATTAAGCGATATTTGCGACCATAATGTAATTTTAGCAAGTAACACCTCTTCGATTTCTATTACTCAAATTGCCGCTCAAGTAGTGCATCCAGAACGAGTTATTGGAATGCATTTTATGAATCCAGTGCCCATTATGAAATTAGTTGAAATCATCCGTGGGTATTCTACTTCTGATGAAGTAACTAAAATTATTATGGATTTATCTATAAAATTAGGTAAAACACCAACAGAAGTAAACGATTATCCAGGTTTCGTTGCCAACAGAATTTTAATGCCCATGATTAACGAATCCATTGAAACGTTATATAATGGTGTGGCGGGCGTTTCTGAAATTGATACCGTGATGAAATTAGGAATGGCACATCCAATGGGGCCTTTACAACTAGCAGATTTTATTGGACTAGACGTTTGTTTATCCATCTTAAACGTAATGTATGATGGGTTTAAGAACCCCAAATATGCACCTTGTCCGTTATTAGTAAATATGGTTATGGCTGGGAAATTAGGTGTAAAATCTGGTGAAGGTTTTTATGATTATTCAGAAAGTAAAAAAGCAGAGAAAGTTTCGAAACAATTTAATTAGTCTTAAAGTCTAATGTCGAAGGTCTTAAAGTGACTGCTTTCGACTTTATGACTTTCGACTTTCGACTAAAAAATGAGCAAAATAATCCCTTTTAAAGCAGTTCGTCCAACGGCAGATAAAGTCGCTTTGGTAACTTGCAGAACCTATGAAGATTATAGTTCTGCAGAACTTGCGGCTTGGTTGAATTTCAATCCGTATTCGTTTTTACACGTGATTCATCCTGCGTATGCGAATACTCAAAAGATTACTTTAGACAAACGTTTTAAAGGTGTTTTGCATAAATATCAAGATTTTAAAAACGAGACTATTTTAATTTCAGAAGAACAACCTGTTTTTTATTTGTACGAAATTCAAACTAAAAACCAAACATTTACTGGAATTATTGCAGGAACTTCCGTGGAAGAATATCAGAAAAATCAGATTAAAAAACACGAAGACACCTTACAATATCGTGTGGAATTATTTAAAGATTATTTACATCAAACCGGATTTAATACAGAACCCGTTTTGATTACGTATCCTGATTCTGTTGAAGTAAATACTTATATTTCATTACGAAAAAAGAGTGAACCTATTTATGCATTTGCCACTTCAAATAAAGAAAAACATACGTTGTGGAAGATTGAAACACAATCAGAAATAGAATGGTTACAAGAACATTTTGAAAACATTCCGAATTTATATATAGCGGATGGGCATCACCGATCGGCTTCTGCAGAATTGTTATATGAACAAAATAAATCGCTTAATAACAAGAATTTAAATTATTTTATGAGTTTTTTAATTGCCGAAAGCAATTTGAAAATTTATGAATTTAATAGAATTATTCGCGATTTAAATGGTTTCTCAAATGATGATTTCATTACTAAATTATCGGATAATTTTATCATTAAACCTAAAGATCAAGAATTATGGAAACCGCAAAATAAATTTGAATTTGGCATGTATTTAGATGGCCGTTTTTATGCGTTGTTTTATAAGCAAAATCAAAAGGTTACTTCTGTTTTGGAAAACTTAGATGCACAAATTTTATACGATAAGGTTTTACATCCCTTATTAGGTATTGAAGATTTGCGTAACGATGAACGCATCGATTATATTCCAGGAAAACAAAGTGTTTCTGTTATTAAAGATTTAGTTGATGAAGGCGAATATGAAGTGGGTTTTATGCTCTACCCTACTAATATGGCAGAAATTAAAACCATTGCCGACAAAAATTTAATTATGCCACCAAAATCAACCTACATTGAACCAAAGTTTAGAAGTGGTTTGGTGGTGTATGAATTGTAAATTTTATTTTGATAAAAAATATTAATAACACAGATTTAAGAAATTATTAAAATTTCAAAAATTTCCTAAATCTGTGTTTTAAAAAAACAGAAAATAATGTCAATAGCTAAAAATCTTATCCAAATTAAATCCCAACTTCCAACTCACGTGACTTTGGTTGCGGTTTCAAAAACCAAACCTGTAGCCGATTTGATGGAAGCCTATACTGCTGGTCAGCGCATTTTTGGAGAAAATAAAATCCAAGAAATGACTGATAAATGGGAACAAATGCCAAAAGATATCGAATGGCATATGATTGGTCACGTACAAAGCAATAAAGTCAAATTTATGGCGGAATACGTAAGTTTGATTCACGGCGTGGATAGTCTAAAATTGTTGCAAGAAATTAATAAACAAGCCAAAAAACACAATAGAATAATTGATTGTTTATTACAAATTCATATCGCGGAAGAAGAAACCAAATTTGGTTTAAATGAACTTGAATTAGAAGAAATTCTAAAACAAATTCAGCATGACAAAAGCGAATTCGAAAACATCAGAATCGTAGGATTAATGGGAATGGCAACCTTCACTGAAAACAAAATTCAAATTGAAAAAGAATTCAACCATTTAAAAACGCTTTTTGATAAAATAAATAAATTATCAATTATCAATTATCAATTATCAATTCTTTCTATGGGAATGTCTGGCGATTATCAACTTGCCATTTCGTGCGGAAGCACAATGATTCGAATTGGAAGTAGTATCTTTGGAAATAGAAATTATCAATAAGGCAATTTTCAATGCGCTAATTATTGAAATCAAATTACTAAAATTAAAAAAAGAAAGCATATTTATACTATTATCGACATAGAAACCACGGGCGGACAATACAATGAGGAGGGTATTACAGAAATTGCCATTTATAAATTTGATGGTCACGAAGTGGTTGACCAATTTATTAGTTTGGTGAATCCTGAAAAACCAATTCAGCCATTTGTGGTAAAATTAACGGGTATTAATAGTGCTATGCTTCGAAGTGCGCCAAAGTTTTACGAAGTGGCGAAACGAATAATCGAAATTACTGAAGGTACTATAGTTGTAGCTCATAACGCCAGTTTCGATTACCGAATTTTACAAATGGAATTTAGACGTTTGGGTTTTGATTTTAAAAAACCTACACTTTGCACTGTTGAATTAGCAAAGAAAATTATCCCTGAAATGCCGTCTTATAGTTTAGGAAAATTAGTACGTTCATTAGGAATTCCTATGGCAGACAGACATAGAGCAAGTGGTGATGCAATGGCTACAGTAAAATTATTCAAGATGCTTTTAGCAAAAGATTTGACTAAAGAAATTGTAAAAAGTTATGTCAAAACTGAAATAAAAGCAGGACTATCACCAAAATTATTAGATATTATTGAAAAACTTCCATCAAAAACTGGTATCTATTATATTCATAATGAAAAAGGCGATTTAATTTACATTGGAAAAAGCAAAAACATTAAAAAACGTGTCAATCAACATTTTACAGGTGTAAATGCTAAAAGTAAAAAAATTCAACGTGATGTATATGCCGTTACATTTGAAGAAACAGGTAGCGAATTAATTGCCTTATTGAAAGAATCAGAAGAAATTAAAATTAATAAACCTATATACAATAGAGCACAACGCAAAAGTATTTTTAATTTCGCTATGTATTCACATATAAATAAGGAAGGCTACTTAGCAATAACTATTGAAAAAGCAGACGGACGAAAAAAAGAAATCACCTCATTTGTAAGTCTACAAGAAGGTAAAAATTTTCTTTTTAAATTAACATCTGAAAATCAATTATGTCAAAAAATAAACGGCCTTTACGAAACAAAATCTGCTTGTTTTCAATACAAAATTAAAGAATGTAATGGCGCTTGTATTCAACTTGAAAGCCCAGAAACATATAACAAACGTGCTCAAGATTGTATTCTTAATTTACAATTTGAAAACAACAATATGGTGGTAGTTGATAAAGGTAGAGGAATTGAAGAACGAAGTGCGGTTTTAATTGAAAATGGTGTTTATAAAGGATATTGTTTTTTCGATTTAAACTATCAAATTACGAATATTGACATCTTAAAAAACATCATAATTCCGATGCAAAATAATAGAGATACAACGTCCATTATAAAAAATCATATTAGAAAAAATAGGGTAATGCGGATTTTAAAATTTTAGAATTTCTTTATCCTAACCAACCTTCTCTATCCAAACTTCTATACTGAATGGCTTCTGCAATATGATGTGAAAATACATTTTCTGAATTTTCCAAATCGGCAATGGTACGGGAAACCTTTAAAATTCGATCATATGCTCGTGCCGACAAATTCAATCGTTCCATAGCTGTTTTTAATAATTGCAAAGAAACGTCATCTAAAGCACAATATTCACGAATTAATTTGCTACTCATTTGAGCATTGTAATGAATATGATTATACTTTTCAAAACGTTTTGTTTGGATATTTCTCGCTACAGTTACTCGATTTCTAATTTCAACACTACTTTCTGCCTTGCGAGATTCTGATAATTTTTCAAAAGGAACTGGCGTTACTTCAATATGAATGTCAATTCTATCCAAAAGAGGCCCTGAAATTTTACTTAAATAGCGTTGCATTTCCATTTGTGAAGCGGCATTTGAATTTTTCGAATCGTTAAAAAAACCACTCGGACTTGGATTCATACTGGCTACTAACATAAATGATGAAGGATAAGTAATCGTAAATTTTGCTCGAGCGATTGTTACTTCTCTATCTTCCAATGGTTGACGCATCACTTCTAAAACTTCACGTTTAAACTCAGGTAATTCATCTAAAAACAACACGCCATTATGCGCTAAAGAAATTTCTCCAGGTTGCGGATAACTTCCTCCACCTACCAAACTAACGGAACTTGCCGTATGATGTGGGGCTCGAAAAGGTCGTTGCGTTAGCAAACCCATATCTTTAATTCTTCCTGTAACCGAATGAATTTTAGTTGTTTCCAACGCTTCTTGCATACTCATTGGTGGTAAAATACTTGGTAAACGTTTCGCTAACATGGTTTTACCTGCGCCTGGGGGTCCAATCAAAATAATGTTATGACCTCCTGCCGCTGCAATTTCCATACATCTTTTTATGGATTCCTGACCTTTGACGTCTGCAAAATCGAATTCTGGAAATTCAAGGTTTTTGGAAAATTCTTCTTTCGTATCAATTAGGGTCGGAAATAAAGTTTCTTTCCCTTCAAAAAAATTAATGACTTGCAACACATTATCTACACCATACACTTCCAAACCATCCACTATAGCAGCTTCTTTTACATTTTGATTGGGAAGGATAATTCCTCTAAAACCTTCTTCTTTTGCTTTAATAGCTATAGATAATGCTCCGCGAATTGGCTGTAAACCACCATCTAAAGACATTTCGCCCATAATGATGTATTTTCCAACTTCGTCAGCGTTTATTTGACCAGAAGCAGCTAAAATTCCAATAGCTAAGGTTAAATCATAGGCAGAACCTTCTTTCCTTAAATCGGCAGGAGCCATATTTATGGTGATTTTTTTTCCGGGAAGGTTGTAATTGTTGTTTTTTAGAGCGGCAGCAATACGATAACTGCTTTCTTTAATGGCGGAATCAGGTAAACCTACTAAATGGTATCCTATTCCTTTATCAATATTTACTTCTACAGTAATGGTGGTGGCATCTACACCGAAAACGGCGCTTCCATAGACTTTTACTAACATGGCACGTACTTTTAAAATTGGCTTATATATTACAAATGTAGAAAAGTTTTTGAAATAAAAAAATCTGTATAAAATGATTTCATACAGATTTTATAAATATTTAGAACTAATTTATTTTTTAAACTTAGCAATTCCGTCTTCTAACCATTTTTTATATTCTTCAATATTTGTATTAAATGCCATTGGTGTCACTCCTTCTAAATCATTACCTTCATTATCAATAATAACATATAAAGGTTGCGAATTACTTTTATACCTAGAAATTTGTAAATCTGTCCATTTGTTTCCAATTGTAATCACTTGTTTTCCAGTGGTTTTAGAAAGGTATTGTTGCGATTTTGGTAACTCAATTTTTCTATCACAATACAAAGAAATCAAAACTACCTTTTCTTTTAACATTGGTAATATTGACTTATCTGACCAAACATTGTCTTCCATTTTTCTGCAATTTGCACAGGCATCACCTGTAAAATCTAAAAAAACTGGTTTACCTACTTTTTTTGCGTAAGCTAAACCTAACTCGTAATCTTCAAAAGCAACAATACCGTGTGGTCCATTGTGTGCGTGTTCTGGTAATTCAGCTGTACTCGAATTCCCATTTCCAAATCCTGATGCGCTTTCTGCATAAGTCATTGGAGGTGTTAATCCGCTTAATATTTTTAATGGTGCGCCCCATAATCCTGGAATCATATAGAAAGTAAAAGTTGTAACGATAATTGCCATAACCAAACGCCCTACTCCTATTTTATCTGCTTTTTCATAATCGTGCGGTAACATATATTTTCCGAATAAATACATTGCCCAAGCTGCAAAAACGGCAATCCAAATGGCAATAAATAATTCTCGTTCTAACCAATGTTTTTGCAACACCAAATCGGCATTAGATAAAAATTTGAAGGCAAATGCCAATTCTAAAAATCCTAATGAAACTTTAACTGTATTTAACCAACCACCCGATTTTGGCATTGAATTTAACCAACCTGGAAACATAGCAAATAACATAAATGGTAAAGCAATGGCAATAGAGAAACCTAACATCCCAATAATTGGTGCCAATCCGCCTTTTGATGCTGATTCTACTAATAATGTACCCACAATAGGTCCTGTACAAGAAAATGAAACCACAGCTAAAGCCAAAGCCATAAAAAAGATACCTACTATTCCGCCTTTATCTGCCTTTGAATCAATTTTTGTAGCCCACGAACTTGGTAAAACTATTTCAAAAGCCCCTAAAAATGATAATGCAAACACTACTAACAAGGCAAAGAAAATTAAATTAAATGTAACACTTGTAGATAATTCGTTTAGTGCTTCTGCACCAAAAATCCCTGTAATTAAGGAACCTAATAAAACATAAATAGCAATAATGGCTAACCCATATAGGATAGCATTTTTAATACCTGCTGCTTTCGTTTTACTTTGTTTGGTAAAAAAACTTACCGTCATTGGAATCATTGGGAAAATACAAGGCATTAAAAGTGCTGCGAAACCACCAAGAAAGGCTAAAAAGAAAATAGTCCATAAACTTTTTTCTTCTTTTTTAGGTGTTGGATTATTAGAATCTTTTACACTTGTAACAGTTTGTTTTGTAGAATCTGCTTCATTTGTAGCAACCGAATCTGTATTCTTTGCAGCTGAATCAATAACTGTTTCAGTTGTTTCTAAAACTTTTAATTCTGGTAAATTAAATTTTAAATTGGCTTCTGTTTGTACACATTTTCCATCTATACAAGCTTGTCCATCAACACTTACATCTACAATTTTTAATTTTGAATTAATGATTTTAATTCGTTGCGTGAATTTTGCTGTATTTTGAAAATAATATTCATCAATTTCAAATATTTCATTAAACGATTTTTTATATTTTCCTTCTTTAGTTTTTCCTATTAATTGGTAGTTTCCTTTTTGATTTTTAAACGTAAAAACCAACGGTAACGCACCACCTTCTGGTGTGAACTGAGAATATAAATGCCAATTATTTTCAATATTAGCAGTAATAATTAAATCCAATTCTGTATCAGAAACTTTAACTACACTTGAACTCCATTTTACAGGTTCTACAATTTGTGCTGTTCCAAAAAAGGTAACTAATATCGCTAATAAACTAACTATTTTCTTCATTATTATAGGTTATTTGTATTATATTTTGATTGGTGTTTTCTGGCTTAAATCGTTCGTCGGATCGATGTCCTATTATCCAAACAATTTTATTGTTACTTTCTAAAATAAAAGCTTGTTGTTTTTGGAATAACGTGAATTTTTCATCTTTAAAATACTTACTAACTTTCTTTTTTCCTTGCATTCCAGCTGGATAAAAATAATCGCCAGAATTCCATTTTCTTATGGTTAACGGAAATTGTAACTTCGATTCTTCTACAAATATAATGTTCTTGTTTTGATTTGAAATGTTACTTGTGTTACAAAAACTAAAATTTAACGGAAAATTAGTGTTTTCAGTTACAGAATGAATAACAACGGCTTCAAAATCAGTAGTTTTCTGGGAAAGAAGTAAATATTCTCTATCTTTCAATAGCACATAGTTTTCTGAAAAAATTTGCTTTCCTGATTGAGAATGCACTAAATCATATACATCATTCCAAGCTGTAAATCCATATTTATGAAGCCATTGATATAAATACGCTTTATAATTTGAATAATTCAGCAAGGCAGCAATATTAATTTTTAATTGTTTTTTTTCTTCTGAAACTACTTTTTCATACACCAACAAAACCGCATCATCTACTAAAGATTGTTGCTGATTAAGATGTTCTAACGTATTTTGAAATGATTGTAAAAAGGAATCATTAATTTCCTTAAAAACAGGCACAATATGATGTCTGATTTTATTTCTTACATATTTATCCGAAGCATTACTGCTATCTTCTCGCCATTGTAATTGGTTTTCAGAGGCATAATTTTCAATTTCCTTACGAGAAAAAGGCAACATAGGTCGAATTATATTTCCGTTTTTTGATGGAATTCCAAGTAAACCTTCTAAGCCTGTGCCTCTAGAAAGATTAATCATAAACGTTTCTGCGACATCATCAGCGTGATGTGCAGTGATTATATAATCGAAGTTTTCTTGTTCTAAAATCTCGTAAAACCAATTGTAACGTAAATTTCTGGCTGCAACTTGTGTAGATAACTTATGGATTTCAGAATAGTTTATAGTATCAAAATTTTTAATAAAACAAGGAATCTTATGCTGTTCTGCGTAGTTACTTACAAATTTTTGATCAGCATCACTTTCCAAATTTCTTAATTGAAAATTGCAATGCAATAAAGCAAAATTGAAATTCAATTTTTCAAATAAATGTACCAAAACCATACTATCCAAACCGCCACTTGTAGCCACAAGAAGTTTTTTATCTTGTAAGAAAGAAAAATTAGAATGAATATGGTTTTTAAACTTTTGAAACATTATTTAAGTTAAAAAGGGATAAGTGATAAGGGATTAGTTACTATCATTCAACTTAGACTTTTAGTTTATTTATTAGCGAATTTAACATTTTTTCAATTTCTAAAGTTAATTTATTTCTAATCCTCAACATTTTTGTTTGAAAAAAAATTTATTGGCGATATTTTTTGCCACAGATTTCATCGATTTCAGGGATTTTTTCTGTGGTAATAAATAACATCAGTAGCTATCATAGGAAAACATAAATTGACTATCTTGTTACTTTGATACTTTGATACTTTTTACTTTTCCCTTAAACTGTTTCATTCAAAACCTCAAACATAGCTTTTGCTTTCAATAAACATTCTTCATATTCATTTTCTGGAATGGCTTCAGCTGTAATCGCACTTCCAACAGAGAAACTTAAATATTGATTTTCTGAATTATATAAAATACTACGAATCACCACATTAAAATCAAAATTTCCTGAAGGTGTAAAATAGCCTACAGCTCCGCTATACAATCCTCGTTTTGTTTCTTCTAATTCTTCCATAATTTTCATGGCAGAAATTTTCGGCGCGCCAGTCATACTTCCCATTGGAAAAGTCGTTCGTAACATTTCAATTGGTGAAGTGGTATGCGATACATTGGAAATTACAGTTGAAATCATTTGATGTACTTGTTTAAAGGAATAAATCTCACACAATTCTTCTACTTCAACACTGCCTTTCGTAGCGGTTTGAGATAAATCATTTCTAACCAAGTCGACAATCATTATATTTTCTGAACGTTCTTTTGGATTGTTAAAAAGAGCTGTTTTATTTTGTTCGTCTATGTTTGAGTCAGTATCACGCTTTGCGGTTCCTTTTATTGGCTGAGAAATTACTTTTTCATTCTCTTTTTTCAAATAACGCTCTGGTGAGGCCGATAGCAAATACTGCTGATTTTTCTTGAAATAAACAGCAAATGGCGAATCAGATATTCTATTTAATTTTTGATAAATTTCCGATGGATTAATTTGGGCATTGTGTGCATAAAATTCCATACAAAAATTAGCCTCATAAATATCACCTCGATGAATGTGAGCTAATGTTTTTTCGACTTTTTTTATGTAATTTTCTTTAGAAATTCTTTGTTCAATTGCTATATTTAACTTTGGACTTTTGATTTTTGATTGATTTAAAATGTCTTCAAAATCAGAATCAATTTCATCCTCGCACATATTTAGATATTGGATTTCTAAACTATTTTCTTTCAATAAAAAGATTTTTTTTGGCTGAAAAAAATATAAATCAGGAAAATGTAAACCATCATAATTTTTTGAATCCAACGCTTCAATATCGTTTTTTAAATCGTATGATAAATATCCAAATAACCAATCGTTTGTTTTAGATTGGTATTGATACAAATCTTCAAATGCCTTTTCATAATCGGTTTGAATAGAAGTAAATGCTTCCACAGCTACAATTAAATCATAAGACTTATATAACTGATTTTCATTACTTTCTATATTGCTATCTAAAATGATTGTTTCACTGAATTGCTGACTCCAATATAAAATTTGCTCTTTAAAAAGAGTTGGATTTGATAGGTGTTTTGTACTAGTAGTTCGCAAGAGATATTATTTTTCGCCTAAATAAATTAAATCATATTCAATAATCATTTCATCATTTGCAATATAAATTTGTTTGCTACTACCTGCATTTTTTGGAGATATAATAGTAATTGCGGTATCTATGCCTAAATTATCAACACAAAAATATTTATTGGAAGTTCCTGATTCATTTTCTACTTTATCTTCATATTTTAAAATACTATAAAGTTGAATAATTTCAGAATATACTACAAAGCGATGTTTGTCTCTATCCAAATTAATCAATAATTCAGTGGGTTGCGTTTTAGACCATTTAGACCATTCGCCTTTTTCATTTTTTTGAGAAACAGAATAATTAACTGTTTTAAATTGGTACGTTTGAGAAAATCCCAATTGTGTACCTAAACCTAATAACAATACAAAAATTATTTTTTTCATTTTATATCTATTAAAATTGAATTTCATTTATACTGCTTTTTGCTGAATTAAATTCAGAAATAATATTAGAAATAATCGTTTCTACAGGAAGTATATCATGAATTAACCCTGCAATTTGTCCTATTTCCAATTCACCTTCAACTAAATCGCCTTCAAACATACCTCGTTTGGCTCTTGCTCTGCCTAATAACGTTTTTAAATCTTCAACGGAAGCACAATTGGCATAAGCCTCTTGAATATCATTAAAAAATTTATTTTTAATTAATCTCACTGGTGCTAATTCTTTTAAAGTAACTAGTGTTTCACCTTCTTGAGTTTCTAAAATAGTTTTTTTAAAGTCAATATGCGCACTTGATTCTATTGAAGCGGCAAACCGACTACCCATCTGAACCCCATCTGCGCCTAAAACCATAGCGGCCAACATGCCTTTTCCAGTTGCAATTCCGCCTGCTGCAATTAATGGAATAGTAATATTTTCTTTAACCATTGGAATCAATGTAAGTGTAGTAGTTTCCTCTCTACCGTTGTGTCCACCAGCTTCAAAACCTTCAGCAACAACAGCATCTACACCAGCCTCTTGGGCTTTTAATGCGAATTTTGAACTACTTACTACATGCACAACTGTAATTCCTTTTTCTTTAAGAAAAGAAGTCCATGTTTTTGGATTTCCTGCAGAAGTGAAAACAATTTTTACACCTTCGTCTGCTATAATTTGCATGATTTCTTCGATGTTTGGATATAACATCGGAACATTTACACCAAATGGATTTGATGTAGCTTTTTTACATTTTTGAATGTGTTCTCTTAGCACTTCTGGATACATTGAACCCGCGCCGATAAGTCCTAATCCTCCAGCATTACTTACAGCACTTGCTAATTTATAACCACTATTCCAAATCATTCCTCCTTGAATAACTGGATATTTTATTCCAAATAATTGTGTGATTTTATTCATTTATTTGTACTCCTATTTTTTAATAATTTTACCAATCTGTTCTTTAGTAGAAATGTATCTGTAATAATATATACCATTTGGTAAATCTTCTAAATCAATAAAGGCGTTATAAGACCCTTCAAATTCTTTTTCAGCTACTTTTTGCCCCAATGTATTTATGATTTCAATTGTTCCTTTTTCGGAAGCATCTTCAAGATGCAAAAACATTAGATCTTCTGTTGGGTTTGGAAATACAGCAAAATATTTTGGGTCTTCTATAGCAATTATTTCCAAATTTAAAGCCGCAGTTAATGCTGATTGAAAATCTGGAATTCCGTACCCTTTTTGTATGGTGGGAGTACTATAATTATCTGATGATTGTTTAATGAATTGAACCACTTGCTGCGCCGTTAAATTCGGTACAGCTGACCAAAAGGTAGCTACCATTCCAGCAATAACAGGGCTAGAAAATGAAGTTCCATTTGAGTTATATATGGAACCCGTTGGAGAACAAACCGTAGTTCCTAAACCTTTCGCGCAAACATCTGGCTTCACGCGACCATCATAAGAAGGACCTATAGAACTAAAGGTAGCGTATTGTTCTACACTATTAACGGCACCAATGGTTAATGCTCCAATTGCATCTGCTGGTGTACCAATATGAGGTTCTGTTGTAGCACCAGAATTACCAGCACTAATTACTACAACAATTCCTTTATTAAAGGCCATATTAACGCCTTTAGAAGCAAATGTTTTATTTCCAGTCATATCATCATATTGATGAGAATAATTAGGATTGTCATAACCAAAATATCCTAACGAAGAGTTGATTACATCGGCGCCATAATAATCTGCTAATTCGGCACCTTCAACCCAATAGGATTCCTCAACTGGATTTTCAGAATTAATATCTTCTGTGATGAATAAATAATAATTGGCATTTGGAGCCGTGCCTACTAATTGTCCTTCTGCAAAACCGCCCATAGTAGATAAGACATTGGAGCCATGATTATGTCTTGAAAAATAATTCGTATTTTGATCTGGAAAATTATATCCACCTAAAATTTGATTATTTGTTATTAAATTTTGAAATGGAATGGCTATATTAACTCCTAAAAATCCTGAATCTAAAACCGCAATGACCTTTCCTTGTCCCGTATAATTTTGTTGGTGTAATAAATGTCCGTTTAGCATTTCAATTTGATTCTGAGAACCGCCATAATTATAAATTACTTGTGTTTCAAATTGTTTGTTTACTGCTGAAATTTTATTGTTTTGAGAAATTCTTCCACCTGGATTTAAGGAATGATTGGCAAAAGTAACATGATTTACAAAACTTAAATTTGTTAAAGCTTGGATATTGGTTTGTGTGCCTCGAATATGCAATGCATTCATCCATCTTGATTTTGCCATAACTGTAATGCCAGGCTTTGCAGCAATTTGTGTAATATAATTTTGCTCTACAGGAACATCGGTAATATCTAAAGAAATATTTTGAACTATTCTTCTATCCAAAGCACGTTGAGTCAACATAGTTAGCGGATTAGCTAAAAAAGTTGCTGAACTTGGCTTATCATTAAAATATACCCAAGCATCTTCCATTTGGGCAAAACCCAAGTTGACTACACCTAAAATAAATAAAAAGTATATTTTTTTCATACTGCAAAAGTTTAATCAAATATAGCAAATTTAGTTAAGAAATTACACCACTACCTTGTAATTCATCATCTAAATACCAAGCCACAAATTGTCCTTCTGTAATAGCAGATTGCGGATTTTCAAATTGTACATACATTCCGTTTTCGAATTGATGTAATGTTGCTTTTTGCAACGGCTGACGGTATCGAATTCGTGCCATTACATTTTTAGTTTCTCCAACATTCAATTTTAAATCTTGTCGAATCCAATGTACTTCTTTTGCTTTAATGAATAAGGCATTTTTAAATAATCCAGGATGATTGGCTCCTTCACCAACATAAATTATGTTATTTACTATATCGGTTTGAATTACAAATAATCCTTCTTTTGTTCCACCAACATTTAATCCACGACGCTGTCCATTGGTAAAATAATGTGCCCCTTGATGCTTTCCTTTTACAATTCCGTTTGCTTGTGAATAGTCTTTGTTTTTTGAATAAAAAGCCAATGCTGCTTCTGTATTTTCAAAATTAGGAAGTATTGAATAATAAATTTCATTAGTAGAAGGAATTTCAACAATTACACCTTCTTTTGGTTGTAACTTTTGCTGTAAAAATTCCGGTAAACGCACTTTTCCAATAAAACATAAGCCTTGAGAATCTTTTTTCTCAGCCGTTACTAATTCCATTTTAGTGGCGATTTCTCTAACTTCTGGTTTGGTTAATTCGCCTATTGGAAATACTGCTTTTGCTAATTGTTCTTGCGATAATTGGCATAAAAAATACGATTGATCTTTATTATTATCTTTACCGGCTAGTAATTGATGTACTTCATTTCCATCGACTAGTATGGTGTTTTTTCTGCAATAATGTCCGGTTGCTACATAATCTGCACCTATCGAAATGGCGATTTTCATGAAAACATCAAACTTAATTTCTCTGTTGCACAACACATCCGGATTTGGGGTGCGTCCGTTTTCATATTCTGAAAACATATAATCCACAATTTTCTCTTGATATTGTTCCGATAAATCAACAGTCTGAAAGGGAATTCCTAATTTTTCAGCTACTAATAAAGCATCATTACTATCTTCTAACCAAGGGCATTCATTTGAAATAGTTACGGAATCATCGTGCCAATTTTTCATAAAAAGTCCTATAACATCATATCCTTGTTCTTTCAAAAGATAGGCTGCTACACTTGAATCTACTCCACCTGAAAGTCCTACAACTACTCGTTTCATTTATATTTTATTATTATTCTTCAACTGGTTTTTCGGTGGTAGTGATTTTAGCAAATTTTTTGGCTAATTTTTGTTCCATTTTATTTAATTCCTTTGAAAATTTTTCTGCTTTCACTTGTTTTACAACTTTGTCGTTCTCATAAAATTTCCAAATTCCAACCTTCACATTAATTTTATAGGTTCCTTCATATAATTTTTTTCCATTCCCATCAAAATAAATAGCAACACCTTCAAACAAATCATTCACATATTGATGTTGATCTATTTGCTTCCCATTTTCAGCAAATGTTTTTCCAACGCCATTTTTCTTACCTTCAATATAGTTTATTTCTTCCGCCAATTTATTTGCTTTATAAAATACTTTTCTAACTCCGTTTAGCTTTCCGTTTTTATAATTCTCAAGCGTCATAATATCTTTAGACTCTTGATGGTAATATTTCCATTGTCCTTCAAAAAGTTTGTTTTTTACTACACCTTCGCTTACTTTATTTGATTTTTGATCGAAAAAAATAGTATAGCACGAACCATCATTTTTGGAAAAATCTCTTGTAGCAATTACAGTTCCAGCTTTGGTATCATCAAAATATTTAAATGTTCCAACTTCTTTTCCGTGTTCAAAAACACCTTCATAACGAGGACGTTTGCTTTCCTCATAAAACCCTTTCCAAAAACCATGACGCAAACCTTGTTCGTCAAATTGATTTAATTTATCTTGTGCGGAAACCAAATTTGCAAGTACTAAAAAAGCAATAAAAATTAGTTTTTTCATATGTTAATAAAGTTAATTTATAATGTGTTTTTATAACTAAAATATTAGAACGATTGTTTTACAAAAATAGTATAAAAAAACCTGTTCTCAACAAGAACAGGTTTTAAAGAATTTATTTTTTCTTTTGATTTAATGCTTTTTGAGCTTCTTGTTGTTCCATAATTTCTCGCATTTTCTTTTGAAATTTCGATTCCGTTTTAGGTTTCGTTTTATTTACTTGAATTTGTGCATGAATTTTTTCTTCGTTTACCACATACTTTTTAATGACTAACATAATTCCAATTGTAATTAAGTTGGAAATAAAGTTATATAAACTTAATCCAGAACCATAATTATTAAAGAAAACCAACATCATAATTGGAGAAAGATAAATCATAATTTTCATGATTTTACCCATATCTGGCATGCCTTCTTGTTGTGGTGCTTGCATGGCTTGGTCGCCTGTAGTCATTTTCATATAGAAGAAAATAGCAATAGCGGCTAAAATTGGAAACAAACTTACATGATCACCATAAAAAGGTATATTAAATGGTAACTTATATATAGAATCGTACGAAGATAAATCGTCTGCCCAAAGGAAACTTTTTTGTCTTAAATCAAAAGCAGAAGGGAAAAACTGAAATGAAGCATACATAAACGGTAATTGAATTAACGCCGGAATACAACCTGCCATTGGATTTACACCTGCTTTAGAATACAATGCCATTGTTTCTTGTTGTTTTTTCATTGGGTTATTTTTGAATTTTTCTCCCAATTCTGCAATTTCTGGCTTCAATACTTTCATTTTGGCTTGCGACAAGAATGATTTGTATGTTATAGGCGACATCGCAATTTTAATCAAAATCGTAAAGATAATAATAGCAATTCCATATGGCATAAATCCTGATAACAATCCAAATAATGGAATAAATATAAACATATTAATCCATCCAAAAATACCCCAACCTAATGAAACCAACTCATCTAAATTTTTGTCGTAAGCACTTAATGTTTTATAATCTGTTGGACCATAATACATGTTCATGTCATAATTTAATGCCCCATTTTTAAACTCTAAAGGCATTTTAGCGGTAAAATTTTTAGTAAAAACAGTATCTACTTTTTCATCGTCAACTAAATTGTCAGATTTTAATTCTACTTTTTTAAATGGCGTATTAGTTAATAATACCGAGGTATAAAAATGTTGTTTAAAAGCCACATAAGTAACTGCTTCCGCTGTATCTTCTGTATCAGATGCCGCATTTAAATAATCGTCTTTTCCACCATCAAATTCGTAAATTAATTCGGTATATCTATTTTCGTAAGACACACTTTTTTCATTACGATATGTTTTTAAATTCCATTCTAAATCTGTTGGTTTTGAAGTGTTTAAAACATTCTCCAAACCTTGTGTACGAATAGAGAACTCCAACATATGATCGTTTTCTTTCATTACATAACGGTACTCTAAAAACTGATTTTCACCTGTTTTTAATTGCATCGTTACTACCTGATTTTTTCCTTCTTTACTAAATTTTGGTTCGAAGTACAAATCCTTAGTATTGATAACTTTACCGTCTTTTGTAGTTAACGTTAAATTGAAATTTGCATTGTTATCTTTAATAATTTGAACTGCTTTACCAGAACCTTTCTTAAATTGCTCTTCGTTTAATATAGTAGCTTCAGAAATATACCCACCTTTATTTGCTATTTTTAATCGTAATACGTTATTTGCTAATAATGTGGTAGTGTCTTTAGCTGATGGCAATGATTCTGCATAAGCGAAAGCGCCCAATTTAGATAATGCTTGTTGTGAAACTTTACCTGTAGAATCGGTTTTTTGAACTAATTGTGTTGAAGTTACAGCAGCACTTTTAGGTGTTTTTGCTTCTTTATCAGCTTGTTCTTTTTTGGCTTTTTCGGCTAACTCTTCTTTTGTAGGTTGGTTTGAATACATCATCCACATTAAAATCCCGAAGATTAATGTGAAACCAATTAACGACTTAATGTCAAACTTTTTTTCTTCCATAATATGAATGTACAACTCAAATAGAGTTAATTTAAATTTATAATTTGTATGCGTTTAAATAAAATCGTTACAATATAACAATTCTATTTGTTTTTAACAGCTGCAGCCACTAATCCCATAAATAAAGGATGTGGATTTAATACTGTACTTTTATATTCTGGGTGGTATTGTACTCCAATAAAGAAAGGGTGGTTTGGTAATTCAATTATTTCCACTAATCCAGTATCTGGATTTGAACCTGAAGCAACCAATCCAGACGCTTCCATTTCTTTTAAATAATCTCCATTAAACTCAAAACGGTGACGGTGTCGTTCTAAAATATCCGATTTTCCGTAAATTTTATGTGCTAATGTATTTTCTTTAATGGAACATTTCCAAGCACCTAATCGCATAGTTCCTCCTTTTTCAGTTACCGTTTTCTGTTCTTCCATTAAACTGATAATCGGATAGCTTGTATTTTCATTCATTTCGGTTGAATTGGCATCATTTTTTCCAAGCACGTTTCTAGCATATTCAATAGAAGCCATTTGCATTCCTAAACAAATTCCTAAAAATGGAATGTTATTTTCACGAACATATTTTATAGCTTCAATTTTACCTTCGATTCCTCTTTCTCCAAAACCTGGTGCTACCAAAATAGCATCTAAACCTTTAAGTTTTGAAGCTACATTCGATTTATCTATAAATTCTGAATGAATTCTCACCACATTGACTTTCGTTTCTAATGTAGCTCCGGCGTGTATAAAAGCCTCTAAAATGGATTTGTATGAATCTTGCAATTCTACATATTTTCCAACTAAACCGATGTTTACTTCGTGTTTTGGATGTTCTAATTTAAATAAAAACTCATTCCATAGTTTTAAATCTGGAGTGGTTTTTTCTGGTAAATTTAATTTTTTAAGCGCTACTTTATCTAATCCCTCATCTTGCATTAAGTTGGGCACTTTGTATATTGTGGAAGCGTCAATAGATTGAATAACTGCTTCTTTTTTAACATTACAAAACAAGGCTAATTTCTGACGTAAATCTTGTGATATTTCATGTTCTGTCCTACAAACTAAAATATCGGCTTTAATACCACTTTCCATCAAAGTTTTTACCGAATGTTGTGTTGGTTTTGTTTTTAATTCTCCCGCAGCAGCTAAATAAGGCACTAAAGTTAAATGAATAACAATTCCATTATTGTCACCTAATTCCCAAACCAACTGACGTACCGATTCTATATATGGTAAGGATTCTATATCTCCTACTGTTCCACCGATTTCTGTAATTACAATATCATAATCGCCCGAATTACCAAGCAATTGCATGCGTTCTTTAATTTCATTTGTGATGTGAGGTACAACTTGAACCGTTTTGCCTAAAAATTCGCCACGACGTTCTTTTTCAATAACTGACAAGTAAATTCTACCTGTTGTAACATTATTTGCCTGAGATGTTGGTACGTTTAAAAAACGTTCGTAATGACCTAAATCTAAATCCGTTTCTGCACCATCATCTGTTACATAACATTCGCCATGTTCGTATGGATTTAAAGTTCCTGGATCTACGTTAATATAAGGATCAAATTTTTGAATTGTTGTTCTATACCCTCTTGCTTGTAATAATTTTGCTAAAGATGCTGCTATAATACCTTTTCCTAATGAAGAAGTAACACCACCTGTAACGAAAATGTATTTTGTTTGATTCATGTTGTTGTTTGTTGTGTTGTTTTGAGGAACATACAAAATGTCCGCTCTGATATTGAATTAAAAAACACGCAAAGATAATATTAATTAGCCAATTATCAATAAGTCAAATTGTCAATTATACATTAAATTTAAGGTTTTGGATATTTTTTTTGAATGTTATGAATTAATTCTTCTAATCCATTAAGTTTTAATTCATACACCAATTTAAGTTGTTCGCCTAAAGTTCCAGCAGGAAAACCTTTGTTTTTGTACCAAACAATATAGGGTTCGGGCAAGTTGATAAGATAACGACCTTTAAATTTCCCGTAAGGCATTATTGTGTATGCGAGTTTGATGAGTTGGTCTTGATTGGTCATTTTTTGAGAATATAGAGTATAGAAAATAGAGTAAAGAATATAGATGTATGCTTATTTTCTGACTATAAAATTACTTCCAATTAAAAAACACTTCCTTTTTAATATCTGGATGTAAACTATTAAATACCGGACAAGTCATTGCGGTTTTTTCTAAAATGATTTTTTCTTTATCTGAAACCGAAACATTCATAGAAAAAGTTACGTGAATTTCAGTGATTCGTCTTGGTTCTGTTCCCATAATTTTAGTTACTTCAGCCGTTGAATTAGAGAAATCTACGTTTAAATCTTGCGCTTTAATGCCCATTACGGTAAACATACAACTTGCCAAAGCATTAGCTACCGTATCGGTTGGTGAAAAGGCTTCTCCTTTACCGTTATTATCAATTGGTGCATCCGAAATAATTTCTGAACCAGAAGCTAAATGTATCGATGATGTTCTTAAATTGCCTAAATAAGTTACTTTTGAAGTTGCCATTATTGCGCTTGTTTTATGGTTAAATCTGAATTATAATACATCATATAAACACCAGAATTAGAATTGTTTATATAATTAAATTGACTTTCAATTTGCTCTGAGATTTGACTTTCAGCAGATTTAATAAACCCATATTCCTGACACATTCTTAAAATGGCATCAAAAGTGACATCAAAACCTCTAGTGGCATATTGGTTGGGTTGTACTTTATTGTCTTTTTTAAACGCTTTTGCAAAATTTAAGGCTTCTAATGATTCATTCTCACGAATAGCAGAAGGATACAACATTTGTAAAGCAGCTAAGTTTTTGGACGGAATTTCTTCAAAATCCAAAGCATCATTTCTTTCAATAACTACAAGTTGAATATCAAATTCTTTTTTAAGTTTTAATAAATTATTGACTACAGAAAGTACTTGAATAATTTTATCTGAATCTAAAATCACAAAGTTCTTTTTCCCTTTTTGTAAATTAGATTTTAAAATCGCATAATCAAAAATACCTTTTTCATTAAAATAAAAGGATTTCACTTCTGGATAATTAGAAGAAAAATAAGCACTTAATTTTGATTTTATAGTAGAATGAATAGCAAAAACAGCATCCGATTTTGATTTTAAATACCCCATTAATTTCTCCTTTTGAATGGTTTCATTAGGCATAGCATAAAAAACGTTGGAACCTCCTGCGCCAACATCATTAGTTAATGGAGAAATAACAGCTGTATTTTTATCAACTAACTGTCCAGCAAGCTCTACAAACGAATTGGTAAAAGGGCCAATTACAACATCTACATTAGAAAAATTATTATTTTTAATTAATGCAGCCACGTTAGAAGAATATTTTGAAGATTCTGCATCATACACTTTTGCTTTAATTGGTAATCCCAACACTTTTGCCGAATCAATTGCTTTTAACGCACCTGTATAAAAATCAAGTGTAATATTTAAAAATTTATCGGTTTTCAAATATTCGATTTTAGTTTTAGAAGAATCTTTTTCAATTCTATTAATATTGAAAGGCATCAATAAAACTAAATTTCTTACTTTGGTTTTATTTACGGTTTCTAATAAATTTACTTTTTCTTTTTTAAAAATTATAGAATCTTTTTTTAGAATTAGGGTACTCATTTTTGGCAGAACCAATAATGTACCTTCAATTAAACCCTCTTTTGCTGATGGATTTTTGGCAATAATATCTTCTACAGAAATATTAAATTTTTTCGAAATACTATACAGCGTTTCTTTAGCTTCTACTTCATAAGAAATCACGTTCTCAGAAGATACAATAGTTTTTACTGATTTTGGCAAAGTCAAAACGACTCCTTTTTTCAATCGAATTTCCGTTCCAATTTCAAATTCTGTTCCCATTTCTGGATTTAGTTTTTCTAACTCTTCAATCGAAATTCCATATTTTTTTGAAACAGAATATTTAGTATCTTTAGATTGAATAATATGCTTATTGGGAGAAGATGAACCAATTATTATAGCTTTTGGAATGGTGATAATACTATTTTCTTGAACGCCGCTTTTAACTTCTGGATTGGCTTTCAGAATATCTTCTGTAGTTATATTATATTTTTTTGAAATACTATATAAAGTTTCACCCTTTAAAACGGTATGTTTGGTTTGCGCATAATTTAGTACACTTACCAAAAATAATACAAATATATAATATGCTTTTTTCATAGTGGTTGGTATGTGTTTTTATCGAATCAATTTGAATAATACGTTTCAAAAATAAGCATTATAAATTCAATAACAACATTTCAAAATAAAAAAAGCAATGTCAAATTTTAGGTTAAATATTGACATTGCCATTGTATTTGAGATTATTATTTCTTTTTTATTCCCATTCAATAGTTGCTGGTGGTTTCGAACTAATATCATATACTACACGGTTTACACCACGAACATTATTGATAATTTCATTGGATATTTTCATTAAAAACTCATACGGTAAATGCACCCAATCGGCCGTCATGCCATCGGTAGATTCTACTGCACGCAAGGCAACTACTTTTTCATACGTACGCTCATCACCCATTACACCTACACTATTTACAGGCAATAAAATAGCTCCTGCTTGCCAAACTTTATCGTACAAACCGTGTTCTTTTAAACCGTTTATGAAAACAGCATCTACTTCTTGTAAAATGGCTACTTTTTCAGGAGTAATGTCACCTAAAATACGAATGGCTAAACCAGGACCTGGAAAAGGATGACGGCCTAATAACTCGGGGTCAATTCCTAGTGTGGCACCCACCCTGCGCACTTCGTCTTTAAATAACATGCGTAACGGTTCTACAATTTGTAATTTCATAAAATCCGGTAACCCACCCACATTATGATGCGATTTTATAGTTGCTGAAGGTCCGCCCGTAGCCGAAACAGATTCAATTACATCGGGATAAATCGTACCTTGACCTAAAAATTTTACATCTTTTAATTGATTGGCTTCATCGTCAAAAACTTCTATAAAAGCATTTCCAATAGCTTTACGTTTCGCTTCAGGATCATCAAGTCCAGCTAAAGCATCATAAAATCGTTGAGAAGCATCAACACCTTTGACGTTTAATCCCATTCCTTTGTACTGGTCTAAAACACTTTGGAATTCGTTTTTGCGTAATAAACCGTTGTTGACAAAAATGCAATACAAATTACTTCCTATCGCTTTATTTAAAATTACCGCCGCTACAGTAGAATCTACTCCGCCAGATAATCCTAATACTACTTTATCGTCACCAATTTTGGCTTTCATATCTGCAATTACTTCTTCCACGAATGCATTTGGAGTAAAGGTTTGTGCCACTTTTGCAATTTTAACCAAGAAGTTTTCTAACATCTGTTTTCCATCTGTAGAATGATAAACTTCTGGATGAAATTGAATGGCGTAAGTAGTCTCACCTTCAATTTTATACGCCGCATTTTCAACGTCTTTTGTACTTGCTATTTTGATTCCGCTTATTGGTAATTTTTTGATTGAATCTGAATGTGACATCCAAACTTGACTATTATTAGAAACACCTTCTAAAAATACTTCGTTTTCTTTGATGTAAGATAAATTTGCTCTTCCGTACTCTCTGGTGTTAGAAGCTGCGACTTCGCCACCAGAAAAATGTGCTAAATATTGCGCACCATAACAAACAGCTAATAAGGGTTTTTTACCTCTAATTTGAGATAAATCGGGGTGCAACGCATCTTCTGAACGCACCGAACAAGGGCTTCCACCTAAAATTACCGCTTTATAAGACGATAAATCCGATGGTATTTTATCAAAGGGGAAAATTTCACAGAAAATATTTAATTCTCTTACTCTTCGAGCAATTAGTTGGGTATACTGAGATCCGAAATCTAAAATTAATACGTTATTCATTAGTATTGAAAATTGTGTGTTATTTTAATTTTTATGAAAATAAACAACACAGATGAAAAAAATTACCAAAATTTCTTAAATCTGTGTTGCTATTTCTAATATTCAAACGTTCCGTATTCCGAAACTATAGTTAGCTTTTTATTGTCTGATTGTTCTACTCTACCTACAATTTGTGCATCGATGTTAAATGATTTTGAAATTTCAATAATATCTTGTGCAAGTTCAGCTGGTACATAAATTTCCATACGATGTCCGCAATTGAATACCTGATACATTTCTTTCCAATCGGTTTGAGAGTTTTCCTGAATCAGTTTAAATAATGGTGGTACTGGAAACAAATTATCTTTAATCACGTGAACGTTGTCTACAAAATGAAGCACCTTAGTTTGGGCACCACCACTGCAATGTACCATTCCGTGAATTTGATTTGAAGCATATTTTTCTAAAATCTTTTTGATGACTGGTGCATACGTTCTTGTTGGGGAAAGTACTAATTTACCTGCATCAATAGGGCTGTTTTCAACAGTATCGGTTAATTTTGTTTGACCCGAATAAACCAATTCGTTCGGAACGGCTGCATCAAAACTTTCTGGATATTTTTGAGCTAAATACTTGGCAAAAACATCATGTCGTGCTGATGTTAAACCATTACTTCCCATTCCACCATTGTATTCCGTTTCATAAGAAGCTTGCCCAAATGAAGCCAATCCTACAATTACATCACCGGCTTTAATATTCGCGTTATTTATTACTTTACTTCTTTCCATACGGGCCGTTACGGTAGAATCTACTATAATAGTACGAACCAAATCGCCTACGTCAGCCGTTTCGCCACCTGTAGAATGAATCGTAACTCCGTGTTTCTTTAATTCTTCAATTAATTCTTCTGTACCATTAATAATGGCTGAAATGACTTCAGCGGGAATTAAATTTTTATTTCTTCCTATAGTAGAAGATAATAAAATATTATCTGTTGCACCTACACACAATAAATCATCAATATTCATAATTAAAGCATCTTGCGCAATACCTTTCCAAACTGAAATATCGCCTGTTTCTTTCCAGTACATATAAGCTAAAGCTGATTTTGTACCCGCCCCATCTGCATGCATAATAATGCAAAACTTCTCATCATTAGTTAAATAATCGGGGATGATTTTACAAAATGCTTGAGGAAATAATCCTTTATCAATATTTTTAATCGCATTATGTACATCTTCTTTGGAAGCAGAAACTCCTCTTAAATTGTAGCGTTGGCTCGTTTCAGAACTCATTATTATGTGTTGTTTGTTATGTAGAGCAAAGATATAAATAATTAGGTAATGTGCCAATAAGATAATAAGACAATTTGCCAATTCAAAATAATACAAAATAGAATTAAACGTTTTCACAGAAAATTTTACAACCTTTGCAGTTAAGAGGTTTACAAAACAATCAAAAATAGAATTGGAAAAGTTAGAAAATTCATTTACTAGTTGGACAGTTTGTCAAAATTGTAAAGGGCAAGGTAAAAAAAATCGGAAGCAACCTAAAAAATCGTTTGTTCAACAAGAAAGCATCGTATCTAAAAACGAACAAATTTCTTGTAAAAAATGTTTGGGTTCTGGTTTAATTGCATCTATTGATTTTCCAAAAACTGACACTGAGAATTATCCAAATATTGCTATTATTGGCGGTGGAATTGGTGGAGTCGCCTTAGCTGTTGCTTGTTTACACCGAGGTATTCCGTTTACATTATTCGAACGTGATAAAAGTTTTTCTGACCGATCTCAAGGTTATGGACTTACGCTACAGCAAGCAAGTAAAGCCATGAAAAGTTTTGGGATATTCTCTTTAAAAGAAGGTATTGTTTCTTCAAAACACATCGTTCATAATACAGAAGGCAACATCATTGGAGCATGGGGAATGAGAAAATGGATGCCATCAAATACCAAAAAATCACAAAAACAATCCAATATTCATATTGCAAGACAATCGTTACGATTAGCATTACTTGAACAACTTGGTGGACACAATAGTGTAAAATGGGGGCATCAATTATTAGATTTTAAGGAATCTGATACTAAAATTGATTTGAGTTTTCAAGTAAACGGGGAAATTAAAAAAGTTCAAACGGATATTTTAGTTGGTGCAGATGGCATTCGAAGTTCCGTAAGAAAATTATTACTAAGTGAAGAAATTTTACCATTGCGTTATTTAAATTGTATGGTTATTTTGGGTATTTGTTCTTTAAAATCACTAAAAAATATTGAAAGTCCTTTACTGGATTCGGCTACCGTATTTCAAACTGCAAATGGCAAAGAGCGTATTTATGTAATGCCGTATGATGCTGATGCAGTGATGTGGCAACTTAGTTTTCCAATATCGGAAGCAGCAGCAAAAGAAATAAGTACAAAAGGCAAAAATTCGCTTAAAGAGGAAGCGATACAAAGAACTAATTGGCACTCACCTATTCCAGAAATTATTAAAGCTACTTTAGAAACACAAATTTCTGGTTATCCTGTTTATGATAGAGAATTATTAACAACCGAATTATTGGAAAGCGGTAAAAACATAACTTTAATTGGTGATGCGGCACATCCTATGAGCCCGTTTAAAGGGCAAGGTGCCAATCAGGCATTATTAGATGCATTATCGTTGGCTCGAGAAATCACCAAAAAATGTACGAAATCCTCAAACTGGAAAGAAATTGGAATTAGAAAAAGTGTTCTAAACGATTTTGAATCCGAAATGCTATCACGTAGCAATAGTAAAGTGAAAGATTCTGCAGCAGCTGCGAAATTTTTACATTCAGAAATAGTGCTTCAAGAAGGAAATGAACCTAGAGGAAGTGTGTTTAAGAAAATAGAAAGATAGTTAGATTTTTAGATGATTAGACAATTTACTAATAAAGTTACTTTTCTAAAATCATAATTTCTACTCTCCTATTCGCAGCGGCTTGTTCTTCTGTGGCTTCAGGTATTGGAAATTTTGGTTTTGAAACACCAAATCCCTTTACTTTTATACGACGTTCTAAAATATAATTCGATTGTAAAACACGTCTTACTTGTTTGGCTCTATCTAAAGATAAATTCCTTACGTCCTTATCTACACAACAAATATGTCCTTGAATTTCAATGTATAATTTTGGATTCATTGTCATAATTCTAATCAATTCAAAAATTTCTCTTTGTGAAGAAGGCATAATGCCAAAGGAATTTTTATAAAACTGAATTTCAGGCAAAACAATTAAAGTTCCTGGTCGAGACAATTGAATTTTTTCTTCTAAAGTAGCCCCTTCTGGGAAATTCATCGCTTCCTCTTCTATAGGAATTAACTCATTTGTATGCATGTCTTTAGAAACATCCACCTCTACTTTTGGTTGAATTAATAATGCCTCTTTTGCCAAATCTTTTTCTTGTAAAAAAACAAGTATCGCTTTTCTGTTTTCGGCTTTATTGTTAGATAATGCTCCTTTTTCACCTAAAGAAACAGATTTAAAATCTTCTCTAATTTTAACCGATAGTTTTACTTTATTAAAAATATAATCTACACGTTTTTGTGATAAAGTATCGTTGTAACCAGAAGAACCAACTTCATCTGTTGAACCCGTAATAGAAAGAATTTTAGAATTTTTATTTGCTGCAATCCATTTATTTAATTTAGCCAATTCCACTTGATTTAATGCTGATTTGTTGTTTTCGAAATAAAACGAAATACTTTCTTGACCAAAAAAGGTAAATGGAATAAGGTAAAAGGCAAAAGTAAATAGAAATTTCATTATTTTGTATGTTTTATAATTTTGATAGCCACAAATATAGACTAAAAACGATGCCATTTATTTATCTATGATTAAAATCTCTATACGACGATTGGCTTTTCGTTCTTCTTCATTTTTTTCTGGGATAGGATAAATAGGCCTTAGGGCATCGAAGCTTTTATAACTTAATCTCGATTTATCTATTTCGTTTATCACTAAATATTCAATGGTTCCAAGACAACGTTTTAATGCAATTTCTTCTTTATCTTTCCCGGGTGTGCAGCAAATATGACCGTGAATTTCAATTTTTAATTTTGGATTGTCTTTCAATGCTTTTAGTAATTCTTCTCGTGGTTTATACGATTCTGGATATAATATATCCGTTCTGTCGTAAAAGAATAAATTTTTAAGTAGTAATTTATCGCCTATTTTAGATTTTGAAATACGTGTCCCTAAACTTTCATTTTGAACAACTTTAGGTGGCGCTATTTTTTCAATTTTAAAATGAATTTCCACTTTTCTGTTTAAATCTAAATCCTTTAATTGATTGAAGTTTTCTCCTTTAGATTTTACTTCAAATTCAGAATTAAAAGAAGACAATCGAATTAAACTCGCAACAAAATTAGCCCTTGCTAACGCTAGTGAATCGTTATATTCATTAGAAGAACGCAAATCGCAAAAACCAATAACTTTCTGAACTTTCAAATCTTTTGTTTTCATAAACTCATTGAATTTGTTCATTTCTTTTTGGCTAAGTTCACTTGAATTGGTGTCAAAATAAAGTGTCATCTTTTTTTGTGAAAAAGAAGATAAGCAAAAAATAGAAAATAAACTTATTATTAATGATTTCATAAAATCGTGAATTCTTTAATATAACTTAAAACTACCAAAATTATTGTAAAAAAAAATGCTTGTTATCTCTAACAAGCATTTTCAAATCTAAACAAATATTATTTAATAAAAAATAATTCTCTATATTTTGTTAATGGCCAAATTCCATTATCAACTAAAAGCTCTAATTTATCGCAGTGTTCACGAATTACTTCAAAATATGGTTTTACTTTATTACAATAAGCAGCAGCCATTTTTTCAGTAGTATCTAAATTATTTGCTTTTTTGCGTTCTTCAATCATTTCGTCAATATTACGATTGATGCCTTCAATATGTTCTGATATCTCTTTGATTAACTCAATTTGTTCTTTCGCAATTTTTGTAAAATCTTTCTCAAAAATATCTTTTAATCCTTTTACGTTTTCAATTAACGTATTTTGATATTTAATAGCTGTTGGAATTACATGATTACGAGCAATATCGCCTAAAACTCTTCCTTCAATTTGAATTTTCTTAGTGTATTCTTCTAATTCAATTTCGTAACGTGATTCTACTTCAATATGATTCATTACGCCTAATTCGGCAAATAAGTCAAATGCTTTTTTAGAAACTTTAGCTTTTAAAGCCTCAGGCGTTGTTTTATGATTACTTAATCCGCGTTTTTTAGCTTCTTTTTCCCAAGCATCGCTATACCCGTCACCTTCAAATAAAATGGCTTTCGTTCCTTTGATGTATTCTCTTAACGTATTGAAAATCGCTTCATCTTTCTTTAAATCTTTTGTTTCAATTAATAAATCAACTTCTTTTTTGAAGTCGATTAATTGTTTCGCAACAATTGAATTTAAAGTAGTCATTGCAACCGCACAGTTAGCTGTAGAACCCACCGCTCTGAATTCGAATTTATTTCCAGTGAACGCAAATGGTGACGTTCTGTTTCTATCTGTATTATCTAATAAAACATCTGGTAATTTACCTACTACGTTTAATTTTAAATCTGTTTTTTCTTCTGGAGATAATTTTCCTTTTGTAACACCTTCTAATTCAGCTAATACTTTAGTTAATTGTTGTCCAATAAATACTGAAATAATTGCTGGTGGTGCTTCGTTAGCTCCTAAACGGTGGTCGTTACTTGCTGATGCAATTGACGCTCTTAATAATTCTTCGTAATCATGAACCGCTTTAATGGTGTTGATAAAAAACGTTAAGAACATTAAATTACTCATTGGCGTTTTTCCTGGAGATAATAAATTAATTCCAGTATCTGTTGCTAATGACCAGTTGTTATGTTTACCTGAACCGTTTACACCTTTAAAAGGTTTTTCGTGAAACAATACTTTAAAATCGTGTCGTTCTGCTACTTTTTCCATCACATCCATTAATAAGGAGTTATGGTCTACCGCTAAATTGGTTTCTTCAAAAATTGGAGCCAATTCAAATTGTCCTGGCGCTACTTCATTATGACGCGTTTTTACTGGAATTCCCAATAACATACATTCGTATTCTAACTCTCTCATGTATTGTAAAACACGAGTTGGAATAGAACCAAAATAATGATCGTCTAATTGTTGTCCTTTTGAAGACGTGTGTCCTAATAAAGTTCTACCAGTAGCAATAATATCTGGTCTAGTAGCGGCTAAAGCAGAATCAATTAAGAAATATTCTTGTTCCCAACCTAAAGTTGGCGTTATTTTTTTAACATTTTTATCGAAATATTTAGCTACCTCAGTAGCAGCAGTATCAATAGCACTTAACGCTCTTAATAAAGGTGTTTTGTTATCTAAAGCTTCACCTGTATATGATACGAAAACAGTAGGAATACATAAAGTACTTCCAAAAATAAACGCTGGAGATGTTGGATCCCAAGCAGTATATCCACGCGCTTCAAATGTATTTCTAATTCCACCATTTGGAAAAGAAGATGCATCTGGCTCTTGTTGAACTAATTGTGAACCTCCAAATTTTTCAACAGGATCAGAACCATCCATTGAGGTTTCAAAAAAAGCATCATGTTTTTCAGCCGTTGTTCCTGTTAAGGGTTGGAACCAATGTGTATAGTGTGTAACTCCTTTTGATAAAGCCCACTCTTTCATTCCCATGGCTACGTAATCTGCAATTTTACGATCGATTTTTGTTCCTAATTCAATTGCGCTTTTAACTGCTTTATAAGCATCTGGAGTTAAAAACTGACGCATAGATTTGTCATTGAACACATTAGAAGCAAAAATTTCTGATTTTCTTGCTGTTTCTTCAAAAGAAACTGGTTTTCTACTTGTAGCTTTATCTAAAGCTTGGAAACGAAGTGTAGCCATAAAGTTAGGTTTTAAAATTAATTTCTAAATTTTACACTGCAAAAGTATAAAATATTTACAAATAAAAAAATTTACCCCCTAAAATTTTAGGGGTAGTATAAAAATTTTTTAAAATTAAATATTAATTACTCTAAAAATTAGGGGTCGAACTAACAAAAATGTAAAATCACATTTTTAATCTGAATGAAGCTAAAAATTTCTGAATTTTAATTTATATTTGCTAAAAATCAATTATTATGACAGTTTGGATTATTTTTCTAATCGCAATTTCTATATTTTTAGCACTTGATTTAGGTGTTTTTAATAAAAACCCTCATATTATTAGCAGTAAAGAAGCATCAAAATGGACCATTCTTTGGGTAACGCTTTCTTTTTTATTTTCTGGAATAGTATATTTACTTTATGCTGGAAATTTTATCTCAAACCCAACCGATTTAAAACCTGTACAAGCTTCTTTAAAATATATTACAGGTTATTTAATTGAGCTGTCATTAAGTGCAGATAATATTTTTGTAATTGCCATTATTTTTTCATCCTTTAAAATCCCACAAAAATACCAACACAGAGTTTTATTCTGGGGAATCATTGGAGCGATACTATTTAGAGGTTTAATGATTTTTTTAGGCGTAGCTTTAATCAATCGATTTGAATGGATTATATATGTATTCGGTGCTTTCTTAATTTTTACTGCAATGAAAATGCTTTTTAGTAAAAAGGAAGATGAATTTGATCCAAAAGATTCTAAAATATACAAAATCATTGGAAAAATATTTCCTGTTCATACCGAAATTGAAGGACAAAAATTTTTCATTAGAAAAGAAAATATCAACTACGTTACACCTTTATTTATTGCATTAATTGTAATTGAAGTAATGGATGTCATTTTTGCACTAGACAGCGTTCCTGCTATTTTAGCCATTACTTCTGATCCGTTTTTAGTATTCAGTTCTAATATTTTTGCAATTTTAGGATTGCGTTCTATGTATTTCTTCTTAGCCAATATGATTGAAAAATTCAGTTACATTGAATATAGTTTAATTGCCATTTTAACTTTCGTTGGTGTAAAAATGTTATTGATTCATCATTTTCCAGACTATTTTCCAGAATGGTTATCATTAGCATTTATTGCATTATCCATCACAATTGGAGTTATGGTTTCATTACAAAAAAACAAAGAATCATCTTCATCATTCTAATTCAACACTATAAAAAACAAATAATGAAAATATATACTAAAACAGGTGACACTGGCACCACTGCCCTTTTCGGCGGCACACGTGTACCAAAAGACCATATAAGAATTGAAAGCTATGGTACGGTTGACGAGTTAAATTCGCATATTGGGTTAATTCGTGACCAGGAGTTTAATTCGCATTACAAAGAGATTTTGATAGAAATTCAGGACAGATTATTTACTGTTGGTGCTATTTTAGCCACACCACCTGAAAAAGAAATTTTAAAAAATGGCGAAAAACGCTTACAAAATCTTGGAATTTTAGAAAGTGATATCGAATTATTAGAATCAGAAATTGATACTATGGAATTGGCCTTGCCTCCGATGACGCATTTTGTTTTGCCTGGCGGACATACCACTGTGTCATATTGTCATATAGCGCGTTGTGTTTGCAGAAGAGCCGAGCGTTTAGCCGTGCATTTGAACCATAACGAACCTATTGCAGAGATTGCAATTAAATATTTAAACCGACTTTCTGACTATTTATTTGTATTGGCACGAAAGTTGTCTCATGATTTAAACGCTGAGGAAGTAAAATGGATACCTAGAAAATAGTATTTAGTGCTCAGTAAAAAGTGTTCCGTCAACATAAAAATCGGATCACTAAAAACAAAAAACTGACTACTTAAATTAAGTTCTTAAAATTTATTAAAAAAATAATTCAAAAAAACTTGTCTTTTTAAGTAATAAATTTATTTTTGCATTAAACTAAAAAATCTAAATAAGATGTATTGGACGTTAGAATTAGCATCATATTTAAGTGATGCGCCATGGCCTGCTACAAAAGACGAATTAATTGACTATGCCATCAGAGCTGGAGCACCATTAGAAGTGGTAGAAAACTTACAGTCTATTGAGGATGAAGGTGAAATTTATGAGTCAATGGAAGAAATTTGGCCCGATTATCCTACAGATGAAGACTATCTTTGGAATGAGGATGAATATTAAAAAATAAATAGCCAATTAAAAAGTCTCTTCGGTGAGGCTTTTTTTTTGGTTATCTTTACAAATGAATACAACCGTAAGGTTTAATTATATATAAAACATAAATTATGAGTATTGTAAATTCGATATTAAAAATATTTGTAGGTGATAAATCTGCAAATGATATCAAAGCCATTCAACCTATAGTGAATAAGATTAATTCATTTCAGGAAGTATTAAAATCAATTTCACACGATGAATTAAGAGCTAAAACGACTTTCTTTAAAGATAAAATTAAACAAGCGCGTGCTGAAAAAGATGCCAAAATTGAAGCTTTAAAAACAGAAGCTGAAAACACAATTGACGTTGATGCCAGAGAAACTATTTATGCTGAAATTGATAAATTAGAAAATGAAGCTTACGAAATTTCAGAAAAAACTTTAAATGAAATTTTACCAGAAGCTTTTGCCGTACTAAGAGAAACTGCTCGTAGATTTAAAGAAAACACATCAATTACGGTAACTGCTACTACAAAAGACAGAGAACTTTCTGCAACAAAACCTTATATTATCATTGTAGGCGAAGAAGTAAATTGGGCAAATTCGTGGGATGCCGCTGGTAAACCAATTACTTGGGACATGATTCATTATGACGTACAATTAATGGGTGGTATTGTTTTACATCAAGGTAAAATTGCCGAAATGCAAACCGGAGAAGGGAAAACATTAGTAGCAACACTTGCACTTTACTTAAACGCACTAACAGGAAATGGAGTACATTTAGTTACTGTGAATGACTATTTAGCTAAACGTGATAGTACTTGGAAAGCGCCTTTATTCGAATTTCATGGTTTGACTGTAGATTGTATTGACAATCACCAACCGAATACAGAAGCTAGAAGAAAAGCATATAATGCCGATATTACCTATGGTACGAATAACGAATTTGGTTTCGATTATTTACGTGACAATATGGCTAATTCTCCAGAAGATTTAGTACAAAGAAAACACAATTTCGCAATTGTAGATGAGGTCGATTCTGTATTAGTAGATGATGCAAGAACGCCTTTAATTATTTCAGGACCTGTTGAAGATGGAGACCGACACGAGTTTTTAGAATTAAAACCAAAAGTGGAAAACCTTTTCAATTTACAAAAACGTATTGCAACAGATTGTTTAACCGAAGCAAAACGTTTAATTAAAGAAGGTAATGTTAAAGATGGTGGTTTTCAATTATTAAGAACGTACCGTGCTTATCCTAAAAACAAAGCATTAATTAAGTTTTTATCGGAAGAAGGTATCAAACAAATTCTTCAAAAAACGGAGAATGCTCATATGCAAGATAATAATAGAGAAATGCCAAAAGTAGATGAGGCACTTTACTTTGTTATCGAAGAAAAAAACAATCAAGTCGAATTAACCGATAATGGAATCAAATTTTTATCACAAGATACAGATGAAAATTTCTTTGTATTACCAGATATTTCAACCGGCATTTCAGCTATCGAAAAACAAAATTTAGATAAAGACGCAGAAGCCGAATTAAAAGAAGATTTATACAGAGAATTTTCTGTGAAATCAGAAAGAATTCATACGCTAACGCAATTATTGAAAGCCTATGCTGTTTTTGAAAAAGATACAGAATATGTAATAATGGACAACAAAGTAATGATTGTTGATGAATCGACTGGTCGTATTATGGATGGCCGACGTTATTCTGATGGGTTACACCAAGCTATTGAAGCTAAAGAAAACGTAAAAATTGAAGCAGCCACACAAACTTTTGCGACAGTTACTTTGCAAAATTACTTCCGTATGTACAGCAAATTGGCAGGTATGACCGGAACAGCCATTACAGAAGAAGGGGAATTTAATGAAATCTATAAATTAGATGTAGTTGAAATTCCTACAAATAAAAAAATGTCCCGTGACGATAAAGAAGATTTAATTTATCGTTCGGTGCGTGAAAAATTCAATGCAGTTATTGAAGATGTAGTTGCACTTTCAAACGCAGGAAGACCAGTTTTAATTGGAACAACTTCAGTAGAAATTTCAGAATTATTAAGTAGAATGCTTAAAATGCGAGGCATCAATCATAATGTATTGAATGCGAAAATGCATAAAAGTGAGGCTGAAATTGTAGCAGAAGCAGGAAAACCAGGCGTAGTAACTATTGCAACAAATATGGCTGGTCGTGGAACCGACATTAAATTATCACCAGAAGTAAAAGCAGCTGGTGGATTAGCCATTATAGGAACAGAACGACATGATTCTCGTCGTGTGGACCGCCAATTACGTGGTAGAGCGGGTCGTCAAGGAGATGTGGGAAGTTCACAGTTTTATGTTTCATTGGAAGATAACTTAATGCGTTTGTTTGGTTCTGAAAGAGTTGCAAAAGTAATGGATAGAATGGGATTAAAAGAAGGGGAAGTAATTCAGCATTCTATGATGACAAAATCTATCGAACGTGCACAGAAAAAAGTAGAAGAAAATAACTTTGGAACCCGTAAACGTTTACTAGAATATGATGATGTTATGAATTCACAACGTGAAGTGGTTTACAAACGTCGTCGTCATGCCTTACAAGGTGAGCGTTTAAAAGTAGATATTGTAAATATGATTTATGATACTTGCGAGGTAATTGTGGAAAACAATAAAATTATAAATGACTTTAAGAATTTTGAATTTCAATTAATACGAACGTTTTCTATTACAGCTCCTGTAACTGAAAGTGAATTTTCAAAATTAAATGCACAACAAATTGTAGCAAAAACATACAAAGCAGCTTACGCTTATTACGATGAAAAAGTAGTTCGTGATGCCAAAGAAGCCTATCCAATAATTAAAGATGTATACGAAAACAATAACGGACAATTTGAAAGAATTGTAGTTCCGTTTTCAGATGGAATTAAAACCTTAAATGTGGTTACTAATTTAACAAAAGCCTACGAATCAGAAGGAAAATCGTTAATTACAGATTTCGAAAAAAACATCACTTTGGCTATTGTAGATGAATCATGGAAAAAACATTTACGTAAAATGGATGAAATGAAACAATCGGTTCAATTAGCGGTTCACGAACAAAAAGATCCTTTATTAATTTATAAATTTGAAGCTTTTAAATTATTCAAAGCTATGATTGAGCAAGTAAATAAAGATGTAATTTCATTTTTATTTAAAGGAGAATTGCCTTCACAAAATGCAAATAACATTAAGGAAGCCAAACAAGTAACAAAAAAATCAAACTATACCGAATCAAAAGACACGGTAGATTCTGATAATTTAGCACAAGCGAATAGAGAAGCTGGAAATCAAGCACAACAACGCCCAACAGTTACTGAAACCATAGTTCGTGATCAACCTAAAATCAACAGAAATGATAACGTAACAATTAAAAACGTTATGAGTGGAAAAAGTGAAACTATGAAATACAAAAAAGCAGAAGCGCTTTTAGCTTCTGGAGAATATGTTTTAGTTAACGAATAATACTTATTAATAGTTATAAAAAAATCCTTAATGTGAATTAAGGATTTTTTTTGTTTAACTCATAATTTATTGCTTCAAAATAGCTTCAAAATTTGGTTTAAAATAATTCGGACCTTTCATTACTTTTCCATCTTCTCTATAAATTGGTTTTCCGTCTTCTCCCAATTTACTCATATTACTTCGTTGAATTTCATCAAAAACAGCTTCAATTTTATGTTGCAACCCATGTTCTAATATTGTACCACATAAAATATATAACATATCGCCAAGTGCATCAGCAATTTCAACAATATCATTATTTTGAACAGCTTCTAAATATTCTTCGTTTTCTTCTTTCATTAATTCAAAACGAAGATTGTTTTTTTGTGTGCCTAAATTGGCTTTTAAATCTTCACTAACTCCTAATCCATATGTGTTATGAAATAATTTTACTGCGTCTAATTGTTTTTGCATAGTATAAGTTTTAGTATTATTTGATAATTTGTAGCAAACTTTTTTTGATATTATATGGTATAAAATTATATTTTAAAACTTGTAATTCTTAAATTTGTTAAAAAATTTATCAACATGTTTTCAAAAGGACAAACCTTATTTGCTGTATTATTTGCAATTTCTTTTATTACAATAATTGTTTTTATGTATGTTAAGGACAAAAACATTCATAAACAGCAGTACAAAGGAGTAAAATGGATTGTTTTAGGTTTTTTACTATTTATTTTATTCTTATTTTTAATAAAGGGTTTCCTAAAAGAATAATTTATTATATTTGATTAATATCCCAAAATAAATGAAAATATTAAAATATTTATCGCTTTTATTTCTGTTATTCTTACTGGCTTTTGTGGTTTTTGTTGCTACACAACCTCCTACTTATGAAATTACAAAACAAATAGAAATAAACACACCAAAAAATTTTGTATTTGATTATGTAAACGATTTTTCTAATTGGAATGATTGGCAACAATTTAAAACCGATGAAAATATTAATTTTACTTCTTCTCAGAATACTATTGGTAAAAAATCATATGTAAAATGGGATTCAGATTGTGCAATAATTACCTCATATGCGCAAAATGATTCCATATCGCAACTATTTATTCAAAATAACAATAGGCAAACTTTACATTGGAAATTTAAAAAATCAGGAAAAAACACGTTAGCGTCGGTAACAATTAAAGGCGATTTATCCTTTACAGAAAAAATATATTCTGTGTTGAATGGAGGAATAACTAATTATATGGGGCCGCAGTTACAAGAAAGTTTAAATAAAATTAACAACTATTTTGTAAGTGAATTAGGAGAATACGATATAAAAGTACAAGGATTGGTAAACAGACCTTCCATTAATTATTTAGAACAAAAAGATTCTTGTTTGGTTAAAGATTTTCCGAAAAAATCAAAAGCTTTGTTAAAGACTTTGAAAAATTTTATCAAGTCAAATGCTATAGAAACTTTAGAAGTGCCATTTGTAATGTTTCAGAATAATGACGACAAAAACAAAATAGTTTATGCTATGTGTGTTCCTGTAAAAGAAAAAGTTTTCACAACACCAGATAGTCAAATTCAAGGTAAAAATTACAGTTCATTTTTAGCAATAAAAACCACATTAAAAGGTGATTATTCGCATTTGAAAAAAGCGTGGGCTAAAACAAGAAATTACATTGCAACAAAAAAATTCAAAGAAGATAAAAAAGGATATTATATTGGAATTTATAAAAAATCAATTCCTGAAGTAAACGAACCATCAAAATGGGTAACAGAAATTTACATTCCTATCATTAAGAAAGAAGCAGCTCCCAAAAAAATAATTGCTAAAGATAGTACAGCTATTGCACCTACTGAAACAGAAAATTAACTATTTACTCATTTCAATAGTAATCATATTATTTGTCATTTTCGGACCAAAGCTTTTTACTTTTGTCGTACATAATACATATAAATTACTATTAAAAACAGGTACCGTTGTTGTTGCATAACGGTTTAAGGTATCGCTTATTTTAATAGAATACCCTTTTTCTTCTGGAATAAAATTTGCTTTCAATTGCAATAAATATTGGTCTTCGCAAATATTATAAAACCATCTTTCTTCAGCATTTGCTAGAGTAACTCTGTAATTTTTTGCAAAAATTAAGGTTTTATCTTTATGAATTAAACTAAACTCATTATTTGTATTAACCACTTCATTTCCTTGGCTATCAATCAAAGTAATCTGTAAATCGTTAATGATTTTTTTGGTAGTACTATCAATTGGATTGGCAACCAAATAAGTAGTAAAATCATACCCACAATGTGGTAAACCCTCTTGCGAAAAGCTAAAAGTTGAAATAAAAACAAGTAATAAAAATTTCTTCATAATTCAACGTTCGCCAAAAACGAACCAAAGTGGGTTTACAATATATTAAAATTGCGGAGTCGTTAAATATGCATATATTTTTTCACGTTGCAAGTCAGAAAGTTTGGTGTTTTTTTGCATACGTAAAACAATTGGTTTCCATTGTTCTGCAGTAAAACTTTCTTTTTCATATAAACTATGACAATCTGCACAACTGGTAGTGTATAAATTTTTACCTTCTGCAATAACTTCAGCTGTTATTTCTAACTTTTCAGCTGCGATTTCTTTAACAACCGGAGCTTCTGTTACAACAACTTTTTTTGGTGCACAGCCTACTACAACTGATAAAAACACTAATCCAATTAATACGCTTGATTTCATTATTTTATTTTTAGATTTTCAAATATAGAAAAAATCCGTAACGATTTGGTCTCGAAACGGATTTTTATATTAATTATATTAAACGAAATGCTATTTCACATCCATTAATTCCACGTCAAATACTAAAGTAGCATCTGGTGGAATTACGCCTCCAGCACCAGAACTTCCATATCCTAAATACGATGGAATTACAAAACGAGCTTTATCTCCTACTTGTAACAAGGCAATACCTTCATCCCATCCTTCAATTACTTGACCCACTCCTAATTGAAAATCAATTGGTTGTTTTCTTTTATAAGATGAATCAAAAACTTGGCCGTTCTCTAGGGCACCTTGATAGTGAACAGAAACTTTTTTTCCTTTCTCAGCTTGTATACCACTACCCTTTTGGATAATTTGATAACGTAAACCACTTTCTGTTTTTGAAAATCCAGCTGCTAATTTTTCCATAGCTGCTTCTGCCGCTTGTTTTTGTTCTAAAATTCTTTTTTCACGGGAACCTTCAAATGTTCTAAACGCTTCAATAGCATTCCATTTTTCCGCTTCAGCACCTACTCTAATAATTTCAATTGAATCTAATGCA
>Ga0164295_10000232_pt1 | contig 46925 bp, 52 predicted proteins | sample GEODES006metaG_FD_111798 | JGI IMG/M metagenome (GOLD analysis project Ga0164295, IMG submission 111798) | Oligotrophic lake water microbial communities from Sparkling Lake, Wisconsin, USA - GEODES006 metaG | ecosystem: Environmental > Aquatic > Freshwater > Lake | place: USA: Sparkling Lake...
CCCTCCCCTAAGAAGAAGACTCCCTCCCCTAAGAAGAAGACTCCCTCCCCTAAGAAGAAGACTCCCTCCCCTAAGAAGAAGACTCCCTCCCCTAAGAAGAAGACTCCCTCCCCTAAGAAGAAGTCACAAACTACAAAATCTACAAAACTACCTAATTTTGTATTACCACTCGAATGCCAAAATTTTTTAGAACCAGATTTCAATAAATTATTCAAACGATATTCTATGGCTGTTATAGAGCAGTTAAAAATGCTTCACGACCAATGGCTTGCAGGCACAGATCCACTTGCTCTGGCCAGAGCAAGTTATATAATGGACTATCATTGTTCAAGAATACTTTACTATTGTCAAGTCGAATTGACCAAAGGAGAAACTGCACAAAAGTGGATGCACGGATTTAATTCAGAAGACATCCTTGAAAAAATTGAATTTAATAAAGGTTGGACAATGGCAAAAAACCAACTTCTTAAATTAAGAGATAACATAGCTAATGTGTTAAAAGAAGAAAAATTTAAACCAATTAAAAAAGAGGGAGAAATTATCTATTTTGATTGGAAAGATATACTTGGAGGTAATGATGTTGGTGTTAAAAAAATACCTGCATTTTCTAGAAAAAATTGGTTGAGTGATATTTTTAATCGCGAATTTGATAAATTAGTACAATATGAGGTAAATGGATATGGTATGTATAGATTTGTCGCATTAAAAAATAAGAAGAATAAGAAGAATGTGTGTAGTTGTATTTCAACTTCTCTTGTGAAAGCAGTTGTCCTCTATTTGTTAGGTTTTCCAAAACAACATATTTATGTAGAAGGTTGGATAGATAATTCACGTTTATCGGGAACTGATAGAAAGCAAACACATTGGCAAATGTCATGTAGAGACTTTATAAACTTTGATGTAATTCAATTCCAGAGAATAGATAAAAATTTATTTAAGGGGTTTGAAAGGAATATATTTACAACAGAAGCATTTGCAAGCTGGACAAGAGATATTATAGTCTTTTATAGGAGACAATTATTAACGATACGCAGACGTATAAGCGATTTCCCTCGAACTGTAGGCCATAGAGCAGGAACACATGATAGATTTTCGGCGTTATTTGAGTTAAAAGATCTTTATGATAAAGCTTTTCCCGACGCCTTTAAAATTGTAGGTTCGCCATTTATGGTAAAAAAATAATTTAACCCGTAATTAAATATAAAAAAACTGATTTTTTATAACAAAAAGCGGGAGTATAGTATCTCTTCTCTATCACCATGTCGTGTAGTATCTGCTATACTGTTTGCAAGTGTATTGTGTGCCCCAAGTGTGACTACAACACATGCAAGAAGTGCTTGGAGTTGTATGTGGCAACTCAAGCTGAGCCTAACTGTGCCTCGTGCCGTCTTGTGTTCACTCGTGAGTTTGTGATGTCCGTGTGCCCCTCCTTTATCAAAACCTTTAAGGAGTCGCGTGAGAAGTACTTGTTGGAAAGAGAGTTGGCTCTTATGCCTGAGACACAAGCAGAGGTGGTGAAGGAGAGGGTAAAGAGGAAAGCGACAGAAGACTTAGGAGATCTGAGGAAGCAGATGAGAGAGTTGAAGAACAAGATCAACCGAGTTTCTCGTATGTCGAGGACTGGGGAGGTAGAAGAAGAGACAGACGAGGAGGAAGAAGAGGACGATGTGGTAGAAATGGGAAGTGCTGCGGCTCGTGTGGTAAAAGCCACTCGAAAGACACGGACTACAGTGGTGTGCAGATGCCCTGCAGAGAAATGCCGCGGCTTTGTGACCGACTCTGACTACAAGTGCGGGCTCTGTTCTCTTCTTGTGTGCAAAGACTGCAGCCTCATTGTCGCCGAAGGTCACACTTGCAAGAAAGAGGATTTAGAGTCTGCTACACTTCTCAAGAAGTCAAGCAAGCCTTGTCCCAAGTGCGCAACCCCCATCTTCAAGATTGACGGTTGCGACCAGATGTGGTGTACCCAGTGCAAGACCGCCTTCTCGTGGAATACTGGAATGATTGAAACAGGGAGAGTGCACAACCCTCACTTCTACGAGTGGCAACGACAGATGCACAACGGGGAAGCGCCGCGTGTACCAGGAGATGTGCCTCCCCCTTGTGCAAATCAGGAAGTGTCCTACTATCGCCTGCTTCGAATGATACCATCTCACCAAACAACGGATGATCCGAGCCGCACGTCAAAACGTTTGTCTGACATGCACCAGTACATGATTCACCTTGAAGGGAACAACTGTGCCCTCCCTCGGCCTTTGAACAACACTCCTCTTCGCGTCAAGTACCTTCTTGGTGAAATAGACGAGAAGACTCTTGCATTCAAGTTGCAAAAAGCCGACAAGTTGTTCCAGAAGAACACTGAGGTGTGCCAGGTCTATCAGGCTGTGGTTGAGGGTGCCAAAGCAATCTTCCAAGAGATTTCTGTTGCTTGGTCTCAGAAAAATACCGCACCCGTGTCCTTAACCGGAGAAGAGCTACGAAAGTTCACTCAAATGCCTCCGCACCCGCTGTCTATCAGCGAGTTGCAGGTGTTTGTCGAGAAATTCCGTGCTCTCATTGAGTTTGGTCGCACCCAGATGCACCAAATTGCTGAAAAGTACCAAATGACAACTCCAGAAGACGAGTTCGTGTGGGGAGCATAGGAGTATAGGAGTATAGGAGTATAGGAGTATAGGGGCATAGGAGTATAGGGGCATAGGAGCATAGGAGTATAGGAGTATAGGAGTATAGGAGTATAGGAGTATAGAGAGGTAGAAATTTCGAGACTATAAATATGTAAGACTTGTCACTTTTTTAGTCACAGTTGTGACTAAAAAAGATACTAAATTAAAGGTAGAGACTATAAATTTCAAGAACTTGTGACTTTTTTAGCTAACTGATCTTACTCTTAGTATTATACTTATTTTGTCACAGTGGTAATTGTGGCATACAAGCGCCAATGTATACCATTCGTTATTCGAGAAGTATCAACAACCTCCCCAATTAAATGTTGGGAGTTATAATTTCCAATCATATCTTGCACTTTGACAGTAAGGATTCTGTTATTGCACGTAATGGACTTGACTTTGATTTTCTGGTTATTGAGTGTCATTGCTTCTATCTGACTTTTGACTGCTACCTTTACGCTTGACAAATAATTTGAGCATAAATACAGACTTTTTTGCGCTTTAATGTTTTCAAATATTTTTACATTTAAGATAACCACAAATGTTTTTTTGTCTAGGGTCTTTCTCGAGATACTCTTTTTCATAGGACTCTTTTTAGACAGACTTTTCTTGACAGGAGTCTTATGAAGGCTCTTTTTGCCCGGGGTTTTTTTCGAAACACTTTTTGCCATCTTCTTAGTTTTTACCCATCTGTAAAAACCAGAAGAGGTTACTATTGAAGTCCACTTATTTCCGTCGTTGCCAGTAAACGTTTTTCCACGACAGCCGGGATCATTTGCAGGCCTTGGGGGAGAAGGTCGTTTAAGGTACTTAATTTCAGTTTTCACATCACACATTTATATAATAATTTTTTTAAAAAACCTAGATAAACATATGTTTTTAAAATATAAAAATCAGTTGCAATTAATTTATAGAAACAAGACACATAGTATGTTTTAATTATGATTAATTTTTGGAAAAAATTGATTTTTTTGAACAAAATTTTATAGTATAATACTTCCCTCACACACAGTGCAATGGCTGCTTTTGACTCTGATATGTCCGGTTCCTACTTTCCTGTCAATGCCCTGACAGAAGGAACACAAGAGATCAGAAGCACTACGTGCAGAGCCATTCTACACCAAGGCCCGAATGCAGGTGGCTACTGTGGCAGTCCCACTTGCCGCAGCAAGACCCTTGCTCGTCCAGTGCCTGTGTGCCGGTACCACCTGATGCGGTACGAGATCGAGTACGGCCGTCACAACCACCCTGAAGAGGTGGTGTCAGAGTCTGACCTGACCGATGACGAGTGGCCATCTATGTGACGTATGTGTGACGTATGTGTGACGTATGTGTGACGTATGTGTACTTTAATATAAACATAATTTGAGACTTTTGCTTATAAAATGTTTTACAATGAGACTAAAAACATATGAGCCTTGTGATTTTTACCATGATTCTTTAAATAAACCGAGACTAAAGACACTTCTGTACATAAAAATGCAAAAATTACATTAAGCAAGGCGCTTAAGCTGCCCAAGTTCAAAAGGAGAGCGACATAAGGGACAGTTTTGACTGGCTATTCTTTTGATACACTCGACACATACAGTGTGATCACAGGGAAGAACAAGGGGGTTTTCGGTAATAGAACACACAGAACATTCATGTGTTCTCTCGATGGCCATAGGGATGGCTCCCAAGTCAACAAGTCTGACGAGGGGAGGGCCTGTTACAGTGAGCGGTGGGGTATCTGTCACAGGGATTGGTGGAGTATCTGTGAAGATGGGTGCAATAGGTATAGGGTCGACTGTTGCAAACATCTCCCCCGATCCATCTGTTGCAAAGAAGCATGTTGTTTGATACAGAAACTCTGCTCTTGAGTACTCGGCGAGGTGGTTGCTGCATACAGGCAACCCTGGACGATACATGGCTTTGTTACACGGTGTTCCCTTGTTCTTGCCCCTTGTCAGCACAAAGCAGCATCGTTCTCTGACAGGTTCAGGGGCATCTGGATAGGTAACCCTCCAAAAACGGCCAATATATTCAGGAGGTACGTCCATGATAATAATAAGCCTATAAAATTATTAGAAAAAATCAGTTTTCATACATAATTAAGTCAATTTATTTTAGAAAAATTGATTTTTTTCAACATGTTTTTCGGATTTAGCAATAACTCAGAACAATGGATTGTAAGACTACCAAACCCGAGACTCTTGAAAACAAGCCTACGCCGCCTACGCAGACACTCTGTCAAGTCTGCGGAGAGGACAACTCGACTAGTAGCCACACCATTTGTGCAGAAATGGCTCCCGTCATTGCTCGGCGTCGAGCCCAACAGGAAGCTCGGGTCCTCAATGAAGGCCGTGCAAAACGGGAGCGTCGTGATTAGAAAGGGGGGTTCATATGTGAGGGTGTATTTAATAAACAAATTGAATACAATAAATGGCTGAGATATCAGAAGAAGATAGTGTACATACATATGTGTTTATAGATGAGAACCCACAGGTAGTATTTGAAAATATGAAAACGTTGGAACACTATCTTAATCAAATTCTTGCACGTCAATGGTGGCAAAAGTATATAGCAGCAGCATTTTGGAGTAATATGTCAACACCTGTTAACTTAACCATAATGTTACTTACAACGTTGACGACAGGACAAGCAACCACAAACAACTTATTGTCAACTGAGAGTTTTGTTTCTGTTTCAATAGCATCTTTGATTCTTTCAGTAATAAATACATTTTTTCGACCGCATGCACAGATGAATGATAACTTGAAAGTAATGAGAAAGTGGCAAGGTCTTGGTTTGAAGTTTGAAAGGGTGTTTTACTCAAAAAATCACGACAAAAATGACTATGAAAGAAAGCTAAAAGACGGTTCCCTTTCCTAAAAGTCTCTAAATAAATTTTACTACCTACAATCAATTTCAAATTTGTATTTCTGTAACGAACAAAAAAACACTAAATAGATAAATGAAACTCTCTACTCTCGATATTATCCTTGGTTTTATAATTTTGGTACTTTTGATCATAATCGCCGTTTTGGTCTTTATGAAGGAGAAATACGTTGGCGGTTATAATTCTGCTTCTGGTCCTGTTTCTGGTTCTGGTCAATTGGTAGTGTCAGCTACGATTGATTCAAATGCTGTCTTCTCAGACAAAACGAACATGATGACTTTCATCAATTATGTACATAAAATTGCTCCCCATGTGTCGATAGCCTTTGAGACAATTATGGACGGCACCGTACCACCTGGTTATTCCGGAAACCTGCAACTGAAAATTACTTCGGCACCTGGAAACGTCGTATCAAGAGGTGTTTATATTGGTAAAAATTCTTTCTTTTGGGATGATGCGATGAATCAATTCGATAATATTATTCGACAAATGGGTGGATTGGTATGAACATATTATTCTATGAGAAGTCTATCTATTCATTTATCAAACGTAAATGAATACACAAATATAACAACTTACTCAATCGGGTCTCCAAGAGTAGTCGAAGCGCCGCCACGATTGCGGTTCTTTCCACGCTGGATTGTCTGAGGAACAGTAACCGTAGCTGAACCGCTACTCATATCACCATCAAAAAAGTTTGTACTTCCGAATCCACCACCTTCGCGAGTAGTGGAAGAAAGCTCACCAGACGATTATGCAAATTTACAAAAAGAAGTTCATTCCCTTCAAAACGCACCTATCCCTGCAAATCAAAATTTTTTTTAGATCTCGTATACTATATTGTAAGTATAAGTATCGCATTAGCAAAAAAACAAAGACATTTATGGATAAATGAACAAGTCTTGCCAAAAAAGAGATTTGTTCGGTTGAAAGGTTCGTTGTTAAAATTAATTCAAAATGAATCGAAAGAATGTTTAAATTAATTAATTCAAAATTAATTGAAAGAATGTTTAAATTAATTAATTCAAAATTAATTGAAAAAAATGATTTTTTTGTAACAACTTTTTGAGATATTACATACAACAGCCATGGACGAACATGACCGTTTGATCAACGAATTCGATCTTCAGACCCTCGAGCTCATAGATGTTTTGACTCGAAATGGGCTGAATTACTCGCACCAAGAAGCCGTGGAGCAAGCAGAGGAGATGTTGCGAATGCTCATTGACTCTATAACTCCAGGAGTAGTGGACACTCCTGTCGGCCCAAAACACCTCGCAAATGGCGCCTCTCTCTTTATGTGCGCAAACATAGAGATCAAAAGAGCGCTTCTTGCAGGACGTGCTGGAATGATTCTCAACATTCTGGCCATTTTGGATGAGCCCTTAGAGATGTCGTCAGGCGCGGCGAGCGCAGCATGAGAGGAGGTTGTGTATGTCTTGTTTGCTCAAATGAATTAAATTTAAAGCCCAAACACATCATGCCTAATATCCAACTTATTTATACTTTTTGAGCGGAAATTGATTTCTTTTAGAGAAAAATAAACATGCAACCAAAGTTTGAGGAAGAGTTTACGAAAGCGGTTTTAAACAAAATCCTGACCGATGACGAGTGACCATCTATGTGACCATCTATGTGACGTATGTGTGAGGTATGTGTGACGTATGTGTGAGGTATGTGTGACGTATGTGTGAGGTATGTGTGACGTATGTGTGATGTATGTGTGACGTATGTGTGAGGTATGTGTGACGTATGTGTGATGTATGTGTATTTAATATAAACATAGTCTGATACTTTGCTTATAAATGTTCTACAATGAGACTAAAAACTTATGAGCCTTGTAATTTTCGGGATGTGAATTGATTATTATAAAGCCAAGTTTAGTCAAGTTGTGAAGATTTCCAATCTCATTTTATAAGACCTAAACATATTTTATATAATAAATGAGTACTTGTGAAACAAAACGTGTATTTGTTATCCAGTTGTTAAATAAAGGTGAAAAACCTTTGCTCGTTGGAAACAAATACTGTTACTCAAACCTTCAAATAGACTACAACGTGTTGTATTATCCCATTGTTTTTAAGGCAGAGATTAATAATGATATAACTGAGTTTTATAAAGACGTGGACACACACTGTGATGCAACGATTATTTTTGCAGACTTGGATATGCATGACGAAACGAAAGAAAAAAAGATATTAGTAAAGCTTCAAAACCTATTGAAAAAAATAAAAAATTTTACAAACGCAAGATTGTATATCAAAAATAGAAAAGAATCTGCATTCCATTTAACATCCCAATTTTTGTTAAGCAATGACATCACAGGACTAAAAGCATATCATATTATTTTAGAACGAGTAAAGTCTGTGCGTATAAGACAAATTCGTGGATTAAATATCATTCGTGTACCGGAGAATGTTTATTTAGCAAAAAATGACGAATTGCAGTGTCAGTTCTGGTTTGAACACGCTTTATTAAAAGCATTTCACTGCGGTTTGCGGCGTCTTCAACAACTTTCAGGAACATGCTATCTGAATACGTCTATCAATGCTTTATTCCTTACACCCTATTTTAGAGATATACTTGATAAAGCGCTTTCTATAATTTCTTCTGAAACTAAAGCCCGTTTTGACGCACTTACTTTAGCATGCCCAACATATGACATGAAAACGTCACTTGATTATCTTCTCTTTTTATATTATAGATTGTTTAATCAAGGCGATGTACTGGTGGCAGATAAGGATATCATGCGCGAAGCCGGCGAACAATTTTTTGAAACCATGGATGCAGACAAAGGACGTGGCGGTTCGGTTGTTTCTGTCTTAAGCATGATTTTTGCATCGTTAGGGTTAAATTACGTGGTGAAATTGCCAAAATCGTTTTTATTCAGAAAAATGAACTATGTCTCATTTAATAAAGGCTTAACTCCGGAAAGGTTTGAAAGTTTCACTTCGTCTATTAACAAAGAAGCAAATGACATAATACAAAACCGCTTGTTAAACATCAACGAGGATATTGATATTATTATTGATTGGAAAACAAATGGCAGATTTCACGAAAAGGAAATGCTTTTTATTGAACCGTTTAGAAGAGGGAAATATTTTGATGAAATATACTATGATTTACAGTTTTCAATTATACGATTGTCATTTGCTGATAAATCAATAGGACATGTTATTCTTGGTTTCTTTTGTAATGGTTATCCTCGCGTTTACGACTCAAATACAAATCTCATTTTTGATTTTGATTGGCGGTCAATAAATATCAATCTGGAAATGAAGGCTGAATTTCTTTCTCGTTTAAGTCCTTTCTATGTAAACATAAGTGATGTTTATCTTTTGGTTGAAGTGTATACGAAATCTCAAACAGTAGAAAAAACAGATTTAAGAGCCATTGATGCGGTGATTAGTAAAGAAAATTTTGAAGATCTTTCTCCAGAGATGTCAAAAGCTGTATTACAAAGGCTTTTAGAACATGTAAGTAGAGCCAATGAAGAATTAATTTTTCTATTTTTAACAATAGATGAAAACAAGACAATCCCTTTTTCAGATGCGACTTTCCTAAAACTTGCAGAAGAAAAGGGATTTACTCCCAGTTCTTCGCCATATGTACTTCTTAGATGGGTTTTACAAGCATCGGGAAACGATGTATTTAAAAACTATTATTTGGAAGAACCAAAACAAATATTTTTTTGGAAAGAGAGGGGTTTTCCAGATTTTACTGATAATATATATGGTAAAAAATTTCTTGAAAAAGTTTTACAATTCAATTCACCAGAAACGATAACAGAATACATAGACCAATATACCCATAGGAAAGATATCAACACTCAGCTTTCTGCAATGGTAAATGTTATTCTCAATTTAGAACAACCTGAAAAGATGAAATGGGATTTTCTGTGTCGACTTTCAGATAAACTGTCAAACTTTAAGATAGAAAGAATTGTTACACATTTGCCAGATGAATTGCCGCATATACTTTGTCTTTTAAAGTTAAATAAGAGTTTTGATATAAATACACTTTGTATTACAAATATAAATGCAACTCCGGTCAACATTTTCCAAACGCTTGTTCCAAAAGGACTTCGAATATCACAGTTTGTAGACAAAATTTTGAACCGCGAATTGAACATAGAATTATTAGAATTAGTTTTGGCTCATGCAAAGGGTAAACAAATACCACTTAATATTATCCTTAATGGCCTTATCTTTGAATCAGACCAAGTTTCACCCACATTTGAATACGTTTATGTTGAGACAGATTTGATTGACTTAAGGGATATCATAAGCAATAAAGCATCTAACAAAAAGGTTATTCAATATTTAAAAAATTTTCATGGACAAGACTTGATGGTTGGAATGGAGAGTGAAGACGATAGTGATAGTGAAGACGAAGGAAAAGGCCGAAAGAGAACATTTACAGATTAAACCAAATGACTATATATGATTAAAGTTCAACTACCTTGTCAAAAACTCCTTTTACAACTTGATGCGCTACAATAAGAGTCAATTTTTCTCCAAAATTTTCTTTCAAACCTTCCAATACTGACGACGTCAAATCTTGATCAAGAGATGAAGTGCACTCATCCAATAAGATAAGGGGTGAATTATAAAGATCGGCAAACGCAAGTGTAAAGGACAAAATGACACGACTCAATTCTCCTCCAGAAAGCATACTTAAATCCATCTCCATTCCTTTGTAATCAATTTCCATATTGATTGAAGGTTTTGTTTCATTTTTTGCATTCTCTTTGAATGATGTCAGGCGTATGGTAATAGGATAGTCGGGGAAAAAGTGGTCAAGGTACAATTGAACGTTGTTGTTGATGTTGTCTATTAAATTAGAAACGTAGAGACTTTCGGCCTCGAGGATATTATCGCGAAAAGTGCAAGCAGCAGTATACTTTTTTCTGTCTTCAATTTCTTTTTCTCGTAATTCCTCTACACTTGCTCTCAGCTTGTCATACTCATAAACATCCTTTTCATTTACTCTCCACTTTTCTACTTCTTTCAAAAAAGTTTCAATCTTTTCTTTTCTTTCCGTATGAAGCGATATTTCAGAAGTAAGTGTTTGAATGTCTTGCTCAATGTCTTTTTTGTTCTTATCCGGTTGCTTTTGGGAAAGTTCAAAAATCTCATTTTCCACACTCTTTTTCTCCTTTTGAAGCTTTTCCAAATTTTGTAAAAGACGCAAGAGTCGTTCTTTTTCACTTTTTTGTTTTGAGATTTCGTTTCTCAGGTCTTCTTCGTTTACATTTTGGACGTCGGCTTGATGCACAGAAAGGGAGTCAATCTTATTCTTGTCTTGAACAATTTGTTTCTCAATACGATTGATTGTTCCAGAAAACTTTTTATTCTGTATGTTTTTTTCCAACTGCAACAACGTTTTTTCATCTTCTTCATTCTTTCTTAGAGATTCTCGCAACGTAAAAATAGACTCTTCGCATTCGTCAAGGTTTGTCGTTTCGTCTTCCAACTCAGATACATTCCTTGTCAATTGTGATATCTTGTCTTCGAGCATATTTCGTTTCTTTTGAGAGTCAATCTGTTGTGTAACCGTCTTCTCGACTAGCATTAGGGTTTTTAACTGAGCCTGAAGCTCACACACATCTTTGCTTTCAAATGTGTTGCTTTCAGAGTTTATAAGTGTGTTATTGTGAAACCTCACTCGTTTTCTGCAATGAGGGCACGAATAACTTTCTCTCTCCAATTTTTCTCTCTCCAGTTCTTTGTGGATTTCTCGAACGCGGTCCTTTGTCTCTTCCAATAGCTTCTCGAAATTTCTCTCATCGTTTGAAGGCAACTTTGACAAATCTTTTTCGGCAGACTGGATTTCCTTTTTCAAATTCAAGAGCGTTGTCCAGACCTCAATTTGCTCTGAAATGTCCTCTGCGTTCCCATCAACCCACAAATGAGAGCGAATTACGGCAACCTTTTCCCTCATTTCAGCATCTTCTTTTGCTATTAGTTCTTGGAGGTTTATCACATTTTCGTTGTATGTTTTTGTCAGAGATATTAATTCCTTATTTGCTAAAAGCTGGCTTAACTTCTTCTCTAATTGAGTAATATTTTCTTCGCCACCGTACAGCAGCATATTGTCTTTCTCTCGTGACGTTTTTTCAATCTCTTCGGTTAGTTTTGAAAAAACTCTTGTTCGTTCCTCAATCTTGACGTTTAAAATTGAGATTTGAGTACAAGTTTCGGTCAGTTCTAAAATTTTTCTTTCGTCCCGCTTGAGAATAGTGATAGAATTTTTTAGCTTAACTTCTTCATTTGCAATATACTTTTCTCGATTTTCTTTTGACACCTTTGCAGGAAAGGGCAAACATGCTGGTTTTTTCTTTTCTTCAAACAGATTTAAAGCAAAACGAAAGCTGCCAATAGTTTTTGAGAGTGTATCGTTTGCATCTCGTATAACCGTCTTTGCACGTTCTTTTAAATGTGATATATCAAAGTCCTTAAAAGCAAACGTTTCAAGAAACTCGAGTCGATCCGAAGGTGACATAAGTACAAACGACTTTTTCGGATTTTGAGGGATGTAAGAAACAGAGTTAAAAATCTTGCCAAAAGCGCGTTGAATAATGGCTTCACCGGATGCATCTTCGTAAACATCATTTACAATAAGATGGTTTGGGCCCTTTTTCCGTACGATTTTTAAATCTCCTAGGACGAGTTGAACAGAGCACGACTTTTTTCCATGGGTGATGATTTTCGTTCCATTTCCAAAAAGCGCAAAGTCTATAGCCATGAGTATACTACTTTTTCCTTTACCGGACATACCGGATAGGAGAACTAAACCTTTTTCTCCAAATTCAAACTGAGTATCTTCATAACAACGAAAGTTTTTCAGATGAAGATGCATATTGTCTTTTCTAAAGGTTTGGGATGGGATAAAATCATCAATTTAGAAAACGCAATAGGCTTTGTAATAAATGTATCCGCATTTATTATCAACTGAAAACAAAGATTTTACAAAAAAGTTTTCAATATTTCATTTGCCTCGGCAAGAAAGCTCTGCTTGCAAGGAATGTTCATTATAATACTCACGTCGCTAAGATCAATAATACGACCATTTGTTTGCATATAACGATTAACAAATATAGGGTGTGCCGTACAATACGAGTCTGTAACCAGCCATAAAGCTGTTAAAAGTAGTATTTTATTTTGAGGTTTTAGTAACTGAGTGCATAGTATGTCTTTCGTTATAGTTAAACCATATGCATGAATTTGGTCTTCGTTATAAATATTTTTTAAAAAGTTTACAAGATCTCCTCTATATTCTTCATATGCCCCTGAAACAAATCTTTGACTATGGCCAAACTTCTGTATAGCAGCTACAATGTTTCCATATTAATTAATCATTTGACTATTCATTTATTGCTAATGATATTTTTTTAACAAATTTTCCATATAAATACATTTTTCCACTTTATAAATGTCTTGTAGCGTATGTTATGAAACTTTAAACAAATCGACACGAAAAGAAGTGCAATGTTTAAAGTGTAATGTAACCTTTTGTTCAACGTGTGTGAAAAAGTATATTACAGAAGAAGCATGCATATGCCTATCATGTAAGTGTGAATGGAACCAGGATTTTCTCTCTTCCGTTTTAACCAAAAAGTTTATGACAACCGATTACCGAATAATGCGCCGGAAAAAACTCTTTGACATTGAGACTGCTCTACTGCCCCAAACAATGTATCTAGCCGAAATGACAATAACGAAACAATCTCTTGAAACCAAGTCTCAAGAGATTCTTGAGAATATAAAGAAATTATACGCTCAACGCAACGATGTTTTGGAAGAGATCCAATACTGTGACAATATCCTTCAAAACAAGGGTAAAAATGCAGTATACAAACCAGAAACAGTAAGTGGATGTCCAAAAGAGGATTGTCGCGGGTTCATTTCTCGAAAGAAATGGGAATGCGGTCTTTGTGAGACGCGTGTTTGTGAAAAATGTTTTGAGATTCTTCAACCGTCAACAAAAGATGAGGTTTTAGCCTTAAACACACATATTTGCAAACAGGAGAACATTGATACTGCAAAAATGATACTAAAAGAATGCAAGCCATGTCCAAAGTGTTCAGCTCAAATCTCCAAGATTGACGGGTGTGACCAAATGTTTTGTGTTCAATGCAATACTGCATTTTCATGGGTGACAGGTAAGATTGAGACTGGAAAGGTCCATAACCCTCACTATTATGATTGGATACGACAGACCAACAACGGCATTGTACCAAGAGATCCAGACGAAAATGCGTGTGTTGATAATCAACTTATCCATGAATGGCGTCTGTATAACAAAATAATGCATTATCCAAAATTTATACAAGAGCGAGTGTGGGTCCTTTATAGAAGTCAAATTCACATTCGAGAGGTTGTTCTACAAAATTTATTAGCAATTGATGACAACACTCAGCTCCGTATTGATTATCTGCTAAAGCGTATAGATAGGGAGACTTTTGAAAAAGAAATTGAAAAGAAAAATCGAGTTGAAATGAAAAACAAAGCAATTGCTAATTGTTTTGATCTGTACTTGTCGGTAATGATAGACAATTTTTCTCGCTTATACGAAGACCTTGGACTCAAATATAATGAGTTTTTTGAAGAAGAGGAAAAGATTCGGGTGTTTACAAATGAGAATTTAGAAAAGTTGTCGGAGAAACTAAACTTCTCGGCCAAAAAATATTTTATAAATCACTAAGTTTCATAATAAAAAATTACTTTTTAACTTTGCTCTTCTTTACATTCTCTTCCGTTTTCTTCAAATCTTTTTCAATCTTTTTCTTCTCTCCGTGCTTAATTTTACCACACGTGCATGCGTCTTTACAACTACACCCACACTTCATTTTCCTATTGTTATAAAACCAATCCCACCAAATACAAGCCTTAAAACAGTCTGGGGAAAACTCGTATGAATTTGCTTTTGGATTATCCTTGACAAGCCGGCCAAACTTTTCAGTATCTTCTTTGCACGTTTGACATTCTGGAATACATTCTGGGGGAATAGTAATGTATTTCCAAAAACAATTGGCGCACATTTCGCTTTGAATATGACTTGTTCCGCATTCACAATTTATCGCGGTTTTCTTTTGAATGTAATCAAACTGAGGAGAATCAACTTTACGATAGACTTCCATTTAATGTCATACAATTTGAGAAAAATCAAATTAAATGCAAAAGAGGGATATGTCTGATTGTATGCGTAAGTCTTTAACTGTTTTCAACATAAGGTCTTCCTCCATTTTATATTTAGCTAAATTTAAAAATGATTAATGACTTTTGTTTCTTGTTTGAGGAAAATTAAATATGTATCGTAATAAATGCCTGAATGTCCAGAAGATAGGAAAATTCGATGTAATGAACGTGACGGAAGAATGTGTCACGTAAATCCAAGTGGAAGAATTACTTGTCGTAAAAAGAAAGGGCCTAAAGCTTTATGCTCGCCAGATCAAATTAAACGATGTGCAGATAAAGATGGTAGAACTTGTCACGTCAATCCAAGTGGAAGAGTAACTTGTCGAAAAGCTTCCGGCGCGGTCATAAAAAGACAAAAGTGTCCAGATGATCATATTGAGAAATGCAAACTCAGGGAAGGAAGAATCTGTCATGTTACTCCGACTGGAAGATTTTCTTGTAGAAAAAAGCAAGTCCGAAAGAAGGTAATAAAAAAGACACCCTCTCCTCAGAGAAAAACTCCCTCCCCTAAAAAGAAAACTCCATCACCTCAGAGAAAAACTCCCTCTCCTCAAAAGAAAACTCCATCACCTCAGAGAAAAACTCCATCACCTCAAAAGAAAACTCCCTCTCCTCAAAAGAAAACTCCCTCTCCTCAAAAGAAAACTCCCTCTCCTCAAAAGAAAACTCCGTCTCCTCGGAGAAAGACACCCTCTCCCACTCGTTTGCGTTCTCCTTCGCCAGTAAATCTATCTCCAAAATCACCATTAATCCCTTTAAAACCAACTATATCAAAGAAAGCACTTATTGACGAGATAAAAGGATGTTTTGAAAAAGTTATGTTTTCTACACCACAAACAGCGGTCAAACAATTTACTCAAGGTAGAATAGCTGCGTTTGATTTATCTTTTACAAATTTTCCAACATACAAAGTGTATGGGTTGAAAGGGAAATTGCTATTAGATCCAGTTATTCGACCACTAATACCATTAAATCATATTCCTAATTCTCGTCCTAAACGTGCTTTGTATAATAAGGTGCATGGATATATGTATTTTAAAAATCCAGAAAATATGAAAAAATTAAGTTACCTTCAAGAGTTGCTTTTAGTCTTAGATAAAAAATATGCAGCATACACTATACAAGATGAAGTCGCACCTCTAAATAAAACTTTTGGCATTATTGGTTGGGACATACCTTACACAGATCCAAAATGGGTAACTGACATTGTCGGCAGTAATTGGGATCCGAAACTAAATCCAAGTATCGACCAAAACAAAATTATTAGATTTGGAAAAATAGGTATATCTGTTAAAATGATAAATAAGAGTGTATTGCTTTTACGAAAACATGATAAGGACTTTAACCGTCTTTCTTCTACTTATTATAAGAGTGATATTAGTGAATTTTTCAAAGAAACTGCAACGGTCGCATTTTGCGCTTGGGGTCATGTTTTACATGCTAGGTGTATGTTGAGAGATGACGTCGGAAAAACTGTATATTTTATTGATCCATGGAAACAGCGTTTGGAAAACAAAGAAATACCGGGTATCTGTCAAGCTAATGGCTACAAATGTGAATTTATAGTTCGTAAACCAGAACAGTTGGACGAGGGTAGTTGTACTGCAATCGCTTTCATGCGCGCAATTATGGCCGCAAAGTTTGGAAAAGTTGGTTTAACTATGGATATGCCTCTAGAATACATAGTATTAACTTCTCGTCTTATATCAAAATTTAGATAAAATCCTTTGCCAGTTATTCAAAATAATTTCTTATACAATTGAAAATATTTTGTTTATTAAATGTCAGATTGTCCAGAAGATAGGAAAATTCGATGTAATCAACGTAACGGAAGAACGTGTCACGTTAATCCAAATGGAAGAATCACTTGTCGTAAAAAGAACGAGCCTAAAGGCGTGTGTTCACCTTCTCGCATTGCAAGATGTGCAGAGAGAAATGGTAGAACTTGTCACATCAATCCAAGTGGAAGAGTAACTTGTCGAAAATCACCTGTCATCCTTAATAAAAGACAAAAATGTCCGCAGAGTAATATCGAAAAATGTAAGAATAGAGGCGGAAGAATCTGCCATGTAAATCCAAGTGGAAGAATGACTTGCAGAAAAAAACAAATCAGAAAGAAAACTCCCTCACCTAAAAATAAGACTCCCTCACCTCAAAAGAAAACTCCCTCACCTAAAAGAAAAACTCCCTCTCCTAAAAAGAAGACTCCCTCTCCTAAAAGAAAAACTCTCTCGCCTCAAAAGAAGACACCCTCGCCTCAAAAAAAGACACCTTCTCCTCAAAAAAAGACTCCCTCCCCTAAAAAGAAGACTCCCTCCCCCAAGAGAAAGACTCCCTTGCCTCAAAAGAAAACACCTTCTCCTCAGAGAAAGACTCCCTCTCCTAAAAAGAAGATACCTTCTCCTCAGAGAAAGACTGTTACAATTAAGAAAGAGAGTCCCTCTCCTCAAAAGAAGACTCCCTCTCCTCAAAAGAAGACTCCCTCCCCTAAGAGAAAGACTCCCTCCCCTAAGAGAAAGACTCCCTCCCCTAAGAGAAAGACTCCCTCCCCTAAGAGAAAGACTCCCTCCCCTAAGAGAAAGACTCCCTCTCCCAAGAAAAAGACACCTTCTCCTCAGAGAAAGACTGTTACAATTAAGAAAGAGAGTCCGTCACCTCAGAAAACGAAATGTAAGACATACGGTTTGGGTACACGGTCAAGAGTTGTCGACAAACGCTTCAAAGATAATATCACTAAGTATTGCACAAAAATGCCTTTGAAAGATATCCAATTTCTGTCAGTTAATTTTTTTGTAAAACTAAATCTGGCAGGCAGTAATATCTATATTTTTGGAGAAGATCATAGACTACCTCAGTTTTGCCCACCAGAAAATTCGGTATTTATAGATGGATTGGTAAGTTCGGTGGCGGATGAAAAGAAAACGGAAATGTTTGACTTCTTTTATGAGAGCGAATTCCCTAAACTTGGAGTTCCGCCTCTAAAGAGAGATTCAGATATTACAAATATTATAAACTATAAATATGCAAGATGTATAGCACTTCAGAACAGAAATTGTATACATCAAAATTTAAGGGTTCATTATATTGATTTTAGACAATACGATACTACACAAGAATTGAATACTCTTATTAATTATTTGTATAGTACAATTCATTTTTTTAATTTCAGCCAAACTAAACTAAAAACCTTAATTACATTAATTATACAAAGGTTTTCACATGCTAAATTACGCAAACAATTTGAGAATATTGCTAACCCGAAAATTAAGGATTTTTTAATAGGTGAAAATGAAAACATTATCAAGTTTCTAAAAGCTCGTTTATCTACAACTATAAAAATAAATCAAATTAATATTCTTAGAAAACAAATCTCATTTTTGCTTGATTTTTATACGCTTGGCAGAATGTTGAGAAATTTCGGTACATACAAGGCTAAAAATATAATTTTTTATGGCGGGTATATGCACAGCCTAAATATAGAAAGGTTGCTTGTAAAGATGGGAGCAAAACGAAATGGAAAAAGCGTCCTTTTTCCTGACAAGTCGTGTATACCTTTTGACGCACAAAAAATATTTTCTTAAATTGCCTTGACTTATTCATTAAAAATTATTTTTAATGAATAAACGAATATACTTACTTTTTCTTTCCTACACGCATTTTCTTTTTCTGTTGTGACTCCAGTTCAAGCAACCACATTGTATACTCCTTTTCAAACTCATCCAATTCCTTCAACCAAATATCCGTCTCACTTGTCGCTGTCAAAAGATCGTGTTCCTTTTCCAACTTAAAAATCTCACTCTTCAACTCCTCAATCTTTTCGTCTGTAAAGAAACGAACAGGCAAACGAAGAAGATAATTGTACCCTTTATCGTTTTCTTCTCCATTGTCACCCGCTGTAATTTCTTTATCATATCCCTTTTCATTCAGTTCCTTCACAATGGCTTCTTCCTTCCGTCGGTTAATAAGCAGTATATTGTCCATTACCTCGAGCAAAAATCTTTCTTTGTTTTTGTTGATGAGAATTCGTCGAGAAAGATCCGACAAAAGATAATTTTTGCGTTTGGTATACAAATCGAGACGAACTTGGCAAAACTCGCAAATGATATCGAAAACAGTATCATATTTGCGGATTTTTCCATTTTTATCAAAAAGAACCATGTTTGATGTGCAAATTTTACTTGTAAGTTTGAGATTCTTTGCAGTGCATCTCAAGCCGTCGACATACTCATCGATAACAAAATGTGGCTTGTCTGCACCAGAATAGTCCTTAAAACTTTTTATCTTTTTCTCTTCGTGAGTCAGACCCATGAGCATGTCATAACAACTTTGAATGCTCATATCGATTGGAATTTCGCTTACTTCAACGCGGTTTTGCTTTTTCTTATTACTTTCGTCTCTTACAACGACTCCTGATGTGACGTATTTTCCAGGGCTTTCCTCCTCAATCTTACCCTCAAAACCGCGATACCAAGGAGTCAGTTCTGGTAGTGTCGAAAAAACCAAACCGTCTTCAGTTTTTTGAGGGGGGTCCTTGATCCATTCTCTTACACAGTTAATGACGTCTATCGGATTAAATAGAGGAATCGATGACGACCATCCTGTTCCAATGCCTTCACACCCGTTGATAAGAATCATAGGTACTATTGGAACGTAAAACTGAGGCTCTACAATGTCACCGTCGTCAATGACTCGATCGAGAAGAACGTCGTCTTCCTCTCGAAAAATGGTTCGAGTAATACCTTCTAGACGTGTAAAGATATAGCGAGCATTAGCCGCATCCTCTCCTTTCTGAAGGCGGGACCCAAACTGTCCGTCACGATAAAGAAGAGGGATATTATTGCTTCCAACAAAGTCTTGTGCCATTTTCACAATAGTATCGTTTAGATTTTGCTCTCCGTGATGATAATTCGTTTTTTCTGCAACATATCCAGCAAATTGAGCTACTTTAAACGATTTTTTTAGATTTTTAAGAAAGGCGGCGTAAAGAATCTTTCTTTGACTCTGCTTCAAACCATCCATTATGTGAGGAATAGCTCGAACACAATGATCAACAGAATAAGTGATCAAGTCCTCGTCGATAAATCTAGAAATGTCTCTTTCAAGCGTGTTCTCGTCAATCTCGGTATGAACTTTTGGATCATACTCTTCAAGCCATTTTTTGCGACTATCGCTGTGCTTTTGATGAAATGCCTTAACAATCGCATCGTTGCATTTTTCGTCTTTTATGTAAGAGAGAACTCGCTTTCCAAACTCTTGTGAAATCTCTTCGTCGGAATGAGTACCAAGACCCTTGTAATACTTGACACGAATGTTTTTGTCCTTGTTTGCGTTGTAAAATTCGTCAGCTGAAACAAGGTCGTAAAATACCTTTTCATCTGATTTCATCATAAACTTTGCAATTGGAGTGAGCATGTTTACGATAAAAGGAATTTTTCGTTCTAGGAGTGACGGAAAGAGAAAATGAAAGATGTTGATAATAAGCCCAGTAATATGCTTTCCATCCGTGTCAGCATCCGTAAGAATGAGAAGTTTTCCGTAATTAAGAGTTGCGAAATTTTCATCAACCGTATAGTCCACATCATATCTCAAACCAAGAGCTTGAATTACTGCAGTAATTTCCTTGTTATCTGCAATCTGCTTTCCGTTTGAAGCACGAACGTTGAGAATTTTGCCCCTCAGTGGATATACTCCAAAAAAGTCTCGCCCATTGCCTCCCAGATAAGGCGAATCCATACCCTTTACAACAAACGACTTTGCTGAAAGCCCTTCGCAAAGCGCAAGAGTACACTTTTCGCTATTTTTTCCGCCGGCTTCGTTTGCGGGCATATAACCTTCAATAGGTGTATATCCCCTCTTTTTTGACTCGCTCTTTTTCATCACAAGAATTTCTTTTGACGCAATGATATCATTGACACGATTTGTCGTTTCCCACTTGATAATAGTATTTAAACTTTTCTTGTCAATACTGGCCGAAACTTCAGGAGAAGTCAACTCAGTCTTTGATTGAGATGAAAACTCGGGGTTGACAAGAGTGGAAACAACAAACAAACGAAAAAACTGCTTGATGTCTTTGATTGTCACTTGCGGCTTTTTTGGCTTATTAAAATGGTCGACAATAGGGCGAAAAATAGCTTCACTCCAACCATCGACGTGTTTGCCTCCATTGAGTGTGAAAACACCATTGACAAATGAAATTGCTTCAAATTCAGGCGAAGTGCAAAGAACAACATCAGAATCTTTTCCCTTGATATAAATGGATTCTGTAGTAGGAGAAGTGAAAAGCTTAGAATAGTCCTGCAAGTTTTTGATTGGGAGCTTTGTGTCGTTTAGATAAACGTTAAGACCTGTGAGCATAGCCGCATCAAAGACGTAACGAGTGTAAAGACGTATTATGTCCTCGGAATACCCAGGAATTTGAAAGTGTTCAAAATCTGGAATCCAAGTTACTTCTGTGTAACCAGTCTTGAGTGCAGAAGTAGTAATCTTTGGAGGTTTGGTCTTTGTCATGTTGTTCTCCCACTCTTGAGAAAAACATTTACCCGATGAAGGATCAACGCCTTTAACTTTAAAGTATTTGGAAAAAACATTGGTAAGCTTAATTCCAAGCCCGTTTCTTCCAGATACAGTTCTCTCTTCATTGTCGTTGAAATTAGTTGATGTCCTCAATTTGCCAAAAATCATAGTATGTTTGTACTCTTCCGAATCATTGTTGTGTTCGATAGGGATTACTAGACCGTCGTTAAGAATAGTTGTTTCTCCAGTTTCCTTGTTGATAATCACCTTGATTTTTGAACAAGCAATGTTTGCCTCTTTTGACCGCTGAGCGTTGTCAATAGCATTGGAAAGAGCTTCGACAAAAATGCGAAGAATCGCAGGTGAAAATGTAATGGTTTCCTTCTTAATAGAAAGAACGAGTTCCTCAGTGTTATTTTCGGTTGTACTTTTCGTCATGTCTCCAACATACTCTTCCGCTTGTTTAGTGCGGATAGATCCAACATACATATCCGGACGTTTAAGGATATGTTCAATGGGGTTAAGTTCTTGAATTTTTAGATTTGAAGTCATACCTAGAGTATTTTCTTTTATTTAGGTCGTGTAGTTTTTAATCAGTTTATAATGTAAACAATAATTACTTTTGATATCTATTTAGAATGGGTCCAAATTCCACGGAATATCTTCTAATTTGATCTTTACTTCAAACGGATCTTTATCTTTTTTATTTGCCCGGCATTAACTTTAATATTACCTTCAGGATTTAACTTTAGTTATCAAAATTTACCTTCAGGTATACAATTGTTTCCCAATCCGCCATTTACAAATCAATTTGTTTTATTGGGAACTTTTTCTTCAAATCAAATAATAACAAGTATTTTTCAGTGTAGTGATGGGACTGATACATTTACTGTAAGTATAGAGTTTAACATAATTGATTCTTCAATATGTTTTCTTTCAGACTGCGATGTCCTTCTTTCAAATTTAAGCTACAAGAACATATCTGAAATCACCCTTGAAGATGAGGTTGTTGGTTATCTCTCAAAAACCCCTCAGAAAATCAAAGAGATTTGAAAGCGGATACATAAGACATCTTCCTTGATTAATACAAACAGACCTTATCTTCTACCTAAAAATTCTTTTGGAGTAAACATACCGAATAAAAATATCCATCTTTCTGGACATCACCGCATCATTTTTATGCAAGACGAAAATAACTACCTTGGTGTACAGGCTTTTAAACTTGAGAAATGTCAAAAAGAAACTCAATTGCCAACCGAGATTATTTATTACCACGTTAAACTCCAAAATAGAGGTGAAGGATTAATTGTAAATAATCTACCCGTGGAGGATTGTGTTGAATAAAATAATTAAAGTTTTTTGATCACTTGAATTTAGGTGAATCTGAAGACAAAAACGAATTTAGAAAGAAAACTCGAATGAGATCTGATATTGAAAAAGTAAGCAAACTAATTTTTATATTTAAACTGGATGTGCAACCCGAGGAAGAAGAATTTTCCAACGGTTCCTGGCCACAATTTGAACATGAAATGAGTCAATTAAGTGAAATATTATTATGGCTATCGTGATTATAGTCACTCTTTACATAATATATGGCTTTGAATATCGCGGATGCCACTCAGGTGGGGAATTCTGGGAAAAGTGAATCTAGTAGACATATGACAGATATAGAATTGTCTTTTACAAAAATAAAATTCATGTTTGTCCCACAATTTAATGCAAAAAGTTTAAAAAGAGTGTAAGGAATTTTGTTTTTAATTTATTTATCAACTAGATAAATGAGTTGGAACCAATTTCAAAAAGAGTTTGCCGGCCGTGGTTATGATGATACAACAAAAAGCAAACTATATAATCTTGTCAAAGACCGAGTTATAAATCCTAGAGCAAGGGACGAATCAAACGTAGGAAAATTTTCAACTTTTAGAGAAGCCATTAGAGCGTTCAACAATCAAGATTACCCTCCGCTTGAAAATCCTGAAACACCACGGCAAGTACGTATACAACAATTAGAAGTTATTATGAATTTGAACCGCCAAAGACGCAAGCTACGCGACGAGTTGATTTTGACAATGGATGCAGAAAAGAGGGGTGTTTTAAAAGATGATATTGAAAAATTGTCAAGAGGGATAGAAAAACTAAAACTGGAAATTGAATATGAACCAATAGATGCTAAAGATGGCTCTTGGCAACAATTTGAGCACGAGATGAGTGGTACCTTTAATATTTTGTTTTCATCTAGGAAACTATCAGAATTGTATAAAAAAACAAAAGGAGATGTTTTATCTGGCAAATATCCCGATTTTAGGACTGCAGTACATGCTGTTATTTATGGTATCAAACAACCATATGAGCCGCCCCCGCCTCTCCCTTCTTTACCTCCTCGAGTGGTTTATGACCCAATAGTTTTAAGTACCTCAACATTTGTTCCTAAGACTGTAGAGCAAATTCGGCAAGAAGCTCGTGAAGAAGTTGCCTCAAGAGTTCAAGTACAACCGCCGAAAGACACATATTACGATCCGGAATCAGTTCAAACACGCTTACAACAAGCTATGTTGAAATTTAAACCAGAGGATGAAGCTCTTTTAGAATATAGACGCCAATTACGAAAATTAATTAACACAAAAATGAACCTGGTAATTCAAAAAAGGGTTGATGAAGTTGGGCAGATAGACGAACAAATTAAAATATTAAATCACAAAATTGCGTTTCTTTCATAAGTGTCGTGTAATCCAATGTAACAACAAACACGAATTATTGTCCAAGTGCATATGTTTGTTTATTTTCTAACGCGAGAACTATACTGTATAGATTTTATTATATCTTGTTTATCTAAAATATAATAAATGAATAAGCAAGATATAATAAATATTATTTTGGCTGTTGTAAGTTTAGCCGCTCTTTACATTGCATTAACAAAATGTAATCGGGATAATTTTACGATGACTGTTTCTGTACCAACAGAAACGATTCAAAATACATTGTTGACATCAGATTCGCAGTCTATAACTAGTTATGATGTTCCTATTGGTAGTATTTTAATTTGGCCTTCTACAGAAGTATCATCATTGCCAACTGGTTGGTTATTCTGCGATGGGTCGACTTTCACTATTGGAGCAAACACATACACACTTCCCAATCTATGTGGTAAATTTGTAGTTGGCGCTGGTGCTGGAAAAAATTCTGGTTCACCATTAGTGTCGTCTTACAATATTGGTAATTCAGGAGGCGAAGAAGCTCACAGGCTTACAATTGACGAAATTCCGGCGCATCAACATGACTATGATGTTGTACCTAGTGATATTGAACCCAATTATAACAACCCTAATTATGGTGGTGTTTACAAAGCATCAGATGTCGAGTTCGCTACAACTTACTTTTCTGGAGGAAGGTTTGACGACTCACCAATGGACTTATTGAATACTACCAATCCTCATAACAATCTTCCTCCATATCTAGCCCTTGCTTATATTATTAAAGTTAGCAACGGCCCGGTTTCAAATGCTGGGAAAGTTCAAGGTAATGGTATGAATAATAGCTCGTAGATTTTGCTAAGCGCATGTAACTTAAAATCGTATCACTTCTTCATCAATTGTAAAAGTTTTATGCAAACATTCATAAAAGAAGAAGCCAAGAATCCACCGATGAGATGTAATTTTGTAAACACAGTTATCGTTAACTACATTCAAGTGCCAAGAAGATGTAATAAACTCGTCTTTAAATTCGCCTATTTTTCTTAAAATAAATTGTTTAGCGGCGTCCAATGTTGCAAAAACAAAAAGCTTATTATTTTTTGAAAAAGTATCGTTTTCATTTACAATGAAAACATATTTTTCTTCAATTATTTGAGGTTCATTTTCGTTATCATTTATTATTTGATTAAGGTTGCTCATTTTATAGAGGTGAGTAAATTTAAAATGATAAATAAAGCCAGGTAATAGAAAAAACAAATGTCTCTTTTTGAAGCTCTTACAGACCCTGGAACAAAAAATATTCTGCATGATGAGGTGTATTATGTTAAAAGTGAAGCCAAAAATGGTGAAAACTTTACAATGACAGGAAATTTAGATTTATGCTCTATTTCGGGTGTCGGACATGGAGATCCTGGATATTATGGCCACGTATTTGATAGGCTGAACAAGCAAGTTTGGATTGAGGTTTTTATTTCGGAAAAAGATTATGAAAAATTTTTCTTAGATGATTATCTTGCCAAAAAAACATTTGTAGAAGTGTGTGTCTGGGGTAAAAAGATTACATACAATTGTGATTCAACTAAAAGGCTTACAACAAAAACTCGATATTTAATTTTTCTCATTCGTCCATCTCATTTTATCAAACAGTTTGATTTTTATTAGTTTGTGTATGAAATTGATTTTTCATTTGAAAAATCAATATCTCTTTAATTATCTTCTTTACAATGCCTATCACAGAAGAAAACGAAATTATGACAATTGTTCAATCCGACGACACTGAGAGTTTGGTTGAATTTGGATTGTCAAAAGAAGAAAAGCTAATTGCAATCAAGTATGCTATTGATTTTGGAAGTACCAATATTCTAAAGTTGTTGCTCAGGCAAGTTGATCCGCGTGATAGCAAAGACAATTTGCTATTCATTGCAAGCCAGAAAAGAAACTCAACCGCCGTTAAAGAACTGTGCGCTCATCATGCTTGGAATCACAAAGCAATCGACGATGCATATAAACATGCGTTAAAAAATCAATCTTTTGATATTGTAAACACACTTTATTTTGCTACAGGACATTGGTCAAACGTGGAGCGTTGAAATATTTAAGCTCGTGTGCAAGTAAATAAAGGCTTAAATTGATCTTTTCTTAAAAAGTTTTTCTTTTATGAAAACCATGTGTTCAGTCATTCGTACAAAAATGGATTTGATGAGTGCATGCTTTGAAAAGGACTTTAAAAAATTTAAGGAGCTCTTTGCAGTTTTTCAAAACTGCAATGTTGGCAGATTTCTGGTGTGGTGTGTACAGGCTGGATGGGAAAAAGGCTTATGTTACCTTTTGTTCATGAAAGGAGTCAGTCTGCATCCAAATGGAGAAAATCTTCTCTGCGAAGCCATTCACTTCAACCATGTCTCTTTGATGAAGTTTATTCTGCGTAATGGTAACTTTTACAATGATGAGTACTTTCCGCAGGTTATAGAAGCCATCCATCTGGCAGAGAAAAAGTGCCAGCACGAGATAGCACTTTATCTTTTGAACTTTCTTCTTAATCTCACAACAGAAGGTGTGTTGGAAAACAAGTTTGGATACAAGATCACAGAGAGCTTGAAAATTTATTCTCGTGGAAAAGATTATATTGATTTTACGCGGCATGTTCGGGAAATCAATTATTTTCAACCGATTTTTGTGTAATAAATTGATTTTTCTAAACATGAAATGAAAAGTTGCAATAACAATGAACGTACTCTTGCTCGCGGCGTGTGAAAACGATGTGGAAGCTATAAGTATAAATATGGATCTTTATACAGATGAACACAGGTATCAATTACTTGTGGAATCGTGCAAGGCAGGTTCTATGGCTGTCATCGAGTACTTCATTAGTGATTATCCACACATTTTGCAAAGCAACACGCTTTTATATTCAATATGTTTGCACACACGACCGGGTGCCAGATATAAAGTTATCAAAAGGATAATTGAAGCAGGTGTTAAACCTACAACCTTTGATCTATACACCGCAACAACAAATAACGACTTGAGCACTGTATACCTTTTTCTTCGCAATGGTGTAAAAGATGAAAGCAACACATGTTTGCAACAAGCAATTTTACAGGATAACTCTGCTCTTTTTGATGCGTTGTGGCCAAAAGATGGCCTGGTTGACCCAAAATTATTACGTTGGGCAATAAGTTTAGAACATTTTGAAATGGCACTTAAACTCCACGAAATAGGAAAGATACCCATTGTTTCAAAAGATGATTGGCCGAAAGAAAGTGAGAACAAGTTTCTAAAATACAAAGAGATAATAGATAGAACAAGGGCTCGGGCAGTGACAAAGATTGGCAGTTGGTGGATTCCCATTTGTTACAGGTTAAAAGACCAAGATGGTGAATTGATAATGGCAAAGAAGAGTTGGGCGAGAGTAGAAAAAATGTATTATGATTCTGTTTTTCGCAACAACATGTTACAAATGTGAAAGACAAAATGAAACGAGTATAACAAGAAAAGTTGTTTAAGGAATGAATTTGTACTTAAATAATAAATATATGCAAATAATAAGCATGTCCGCTGTCAAATTTTTAAACAAGTTTCTTCGGTTTAATTCGGTTATTGTCAATAATACTCCGAATGTTGATGTGATATCAAAGATACAAACAATAAACTATACAGCTTCTTACTTTACTTTTCTTCAGAATGATTTTCTTATTTTAAACGAAAAAGTAGCTAAACTTCAAAAAGAAATATCTGAAACTAAAACAAAGTTGGTGAATGGCTGCGGGTGTTCATGCAACAAATAATCTTTTCAAAAGGGATAGAAAGGTTAATGTTTTTTTTGACACTTATCTCTACAAGTGAAAATACGTTTTTATACTCCATTTTTAAAAGATTATATTCTCGGTTGAGAATAACTGGAGAAATTTTCTTTTTCTCATCGGATTTGTTTCCACAAATAATTACAGGTACATCTTGAGGCAGTTTATCAAGATAGTAATCGACACTTTGCCATGACTCTTTTGAAGTGATGTCGAATATGATAATTGCAAAGTCAATGTTTCTGTACATAAAAGAGTCTCGATTGACAAGAAATTGCTTAATTCCAGCAGTGTCGCGAATTTCGATACTTTCACCGTTTGGTAAAGTTGTATTGTAAATATTGACTCCAAGTGTGGGCAAATATCTTTGATCAAAATGTTGAGGGGATATATACTTGTGTACAAAACTTGTCTTGCCAACACAACCGTCTCCAAGAACAACTGCAACTGGCATTTTAAAAAAAAAATAAAAATTTAAGAGATAAAATCATTTCAAATTGATTTTATCAGATTCTTTTTGAAACAAACTACAACATGCCTTCTTTGAACAAAGTTAAGAATTCTTTTAAGGGTCTAAGTGATGAAGAGTGGCGAAAATATGCAACTGAATTGGAACCTCATTTCACAGAGGAACCATATTATGAAAATATCCCCTGGGTGCAGATCAAAGCGCGTATTGAAGATTCTGCGAAAGACGCTGGGTTTGATGTTATTCTTCGTACTACAAATAACAAGGCATATTGTCCGGACACTCGCGATCTTGACTGGAACCAAGAAACAAAATGGATTTTTGGGTACAAAGACAAGCGAATTATTATACACATTACATACGCCGAGCAACTCGAGAAGAACGAATGGAAAAATTTTGTTTCCATTGAGGTTCACATGGAGTTGCCTCAACGCGAGACGGCAAAGTCTCTTGATAAAACGTCGCCTAATTTTAAGGACGGAATTCCCTGCAGAGATGCACATATTTACTTTCAACCATGTCCTCCAGAAGGCTACGTTTCAAATGGAGGATTTGTCTCGCCTGGAACTACAGAGTTTCATTATATCAATCTTCAAACCAAAAATCTACATTGGCAATACGAAAAACTTCAAAAAGAGTACAAACATCCGGGCTGGACTAACATTCTTGAAAGAGATATTACTCCGACATTTTTCAAAGAATGGTTGGAAAAGAACCCCATCATTTCTGGAAAAATAGAAGATATTCATATGTGGGGTTATTCGGGTACGTTTACATTTCCTGGAAATCCACGGTCCATTTGTCTATTAATGGATTATCTTTTTTTGAACAAACTAATGCGGTCGGCTGTGACTGAGTACATAATAGACCCTTGGTCTCGAGAATGCACAAGCATGGTGTCGGATTTTTTTTGGAGTCAATGTGGAAAAACGGAAAAAACTTGCAGTATTTTAGAAGGAGAACTTGGAGGATATTGGTATCCCGTCTACAATAGAGAGTGCAAGAGACCAATTACTGAGTATAACAGTTTACGTTTTACACCAAAGTTGCAAAAGTTGATTGATGAAGATTTTTCAAGCATCATTGTGAATTAAAATAGTGAAGGTTTAAAGTTTATTATTGTTATATAAATGTCAGAATTCAGCTCATCAAATATTATTGCGCCCTTGTGTACAAATCCAAATTGTATTAATTGTGCAAAGAGAAGGGAGGAAAATGCAACATTTTCTTTTACTACAATAGACATCGTAACAAAAGATATAGTACAAGTAGTGAATAAAGACCATACCTCAAAAATTATTGCAACCGACTTTTAATGGAGCAAATTATACGTATTAAACTAATACGTATAATTACAAGCGTCTTACATCTTCTTTTTTGAAAGACTTTCTACACATAGGACATGTCTCTTTGTTCAGCTTTGTTGTACACTCAAAACACACAGTATGCCCACAGGGCAAAATAAGAGGATTGAGTTTTTCCAAGCAAACAACACACTCGTTGCTCCGGTCAATTGCTTTTGGTATAGAGTCCAAGGAGAAAGCTTGCTTTTGTTTTTTGGGTTTTGCAACAGGAGAAGATACAGGAGAATCATACTCTGCGTATGATGCAGAGTATGTCGACCGCGGAGAGAGAAATGAAGACGATAGCATACTTATCTCTTCGTATTTTCCGAGATGTTGTATGCAAGCAGGCACTTCACAATGAAGCAACAAGGAATGAGTTGAAATTTTGCCGCACATTTCTCCCTTGCGCTGGCCACGTGAAAGAACAAACGCACAAAAATCAACATTTTCAAGATGGAAAGAACCTTCTTTCATCTCTGGCGGGGGTGAAACATTTCTCATAAAAACGAGAGATGGAGATGAAGGCGCGCACTCGTCATCATCTGCAATAAATAATAATGAGGGTTCAGGTTGTTGTTCATGGACAAAGTGAAGAATTGGAGACTTGCTCATTTCATGATATTTAATTGTAGAGGGTAACATGTGTTAAAAAATCAATTTTGACAATTTAATATTCTCAAATTAATTATATTCGTTTGAGATACGGGATTGAATAACACTTCCAAAAAAATTTTCACAACAATCCTCACAACATCTGACATTACAAACAAGTTTCTTTTCTTCATGACATACAAAACAGTTTATTTTTTCTGGTGACATTGTCACCAGAAAAAATATGAATCACTCTGCCAGTTATGTGTGATCCAATATGCTTCTCAAGACAAGAAAAGCATATATCGATGCATTCATCAGTGATGTTATTACCACTACTAGAAGTGTAGCAAAAGAGACATTCTATATCATCGTAACCCATCGTTTAACTCTTATCGAAAATCGAGATATCTTTTCATTTTTAAAACTATACTGGAAATGTATATGTAAAACTGCGCTTTTCACTTTTAAATATTTTAATTGTTTCAGCGCTTGCAATATTAGAAAATTTAGAAGTTAGTCTCTTAACAAATTTGTCGTCTTTAATCAACTGTGTTGGAGAGGGAATAATCGAGGCATCGACATCATAGAGCGATTGACAATACCATCCAGGCAAAACGATAATGTCAATTTGATTGATTATGGCTTCATCTGTGCTAGATTCAAAAAGAACTTTGGCAGCTGGTATAGAGTTCCCGTTAAATTTGAAAATTAAACCAAAATACAACTTTTCTGAAATATCATATCGATATTTGCCTATCAAATTTATAAGTTGCTCTTGGGCATCTGGTTTAAGTGAAAATATTTTTTCGAAAATTTTCTTTGGTATTTCGAAGTAGCAAAAATAACTGCTTTTTTCAGAGATATAGATTTCATTATCTGCCAAACTTGTAACATAGTCCAGAAATGGATCAAAAACAACAGAATTGCCGTAGATGTGGGTTTGAGATTTCGCAGTATTGTCCTTATTATAAGCATAAAGATTCTTCTCTTTTGGTATACTCGGTAGTAATTCTGTAACAAGGTTCCAAACATTTTTGTAGCTGCTTACACCACATAAAAACTGATAAAAATCTTGTTTTGTTCTAGCCTTGTTTATTTGGTGAAGAAATAGATGGCCTTCTGCATTTAGCGTCAGATTATTTCCTAATGCTTTAACATAAGCCAAATTCCAGTCAAAAAATTTAGGAATACAGTTTGTCATCAATGTAACCTCAGAGGTTGGTGTCATAAAGTTTAAAATGAAGTTGGTAGTATGTTTATGAACAAGTATATTATCAAAATGAAGGTCATTGTGGACTATACCAAAAAATTCCATCACTGCAAGTGAATATATGCATTGAAATAAGATATTATAAAATGAGTCTTTCAGTAGACTTTCATTGGCAATATGAGTTTTAGGTTTTAAGGCTTTATCTAATTCTGCGAGACAGTCACGCATGCTCATCATTTCACCTCCATTTGTTGCCGAACTGCCAGTAATCATTAAGTTGACTGGAATTTGAGGGAAATTTTCACCAACTGCTTTGTAGTGTAAACTTTTCTCATAATGTAAATTTTTAAAGCGGCCGATATTGAACCCCTTTATAATGGTCCCTAGTTCGCACGTTAAAAACCCAAGGAGAGGGATAAAATTTGGAGAGTGTCGTTTTAATATGATATTATCAGTTATATATTCATACACCCGTTTTTCATATTTTAAGCCTATGGAATTGTAGTTACTACTTGAGGATGCAGAACGCTTGATATCTTCAAGTGCAGTTTCCATATAACTACTTTTAGATTTTAATTCTAGGATCTTTTTTTCTAAGATTTTTAATTCTTTTTTGTGACGCGAGTTTTTGAGGGGATTTAAACTCGGGATTCGTAAATATTTTGCACGGTCGAGCATTTGTTGCATTTGTAGTATTAAATTGGCGATGTTAGTTTCAATGGTTGCCTGATTGATTAGATGCCAGTCGACCCACATTTTCACAGCACAACCAAACGAAAGATTTCTCAGATTAATTTGTAAGAGCGCGACTTCTGCTACGGCTTGTTCTTTTGGTAAATAGATGCCTCCAAACCCTTCAAAAATGTTACAAGAAATGGGGTTTTCGCTTTTCAAAACATCAAGAATTTGGTCAATGTTATTTATTGTTTCCATTTATCTAACTGTTAATTATTTATTTTGATAGGAAAAGACCCAAGAGACAATAAGTATTGGACAACATTTAGGTTGTTGTTTTTACACGCAAGGTACATAGCATATTCATTATCCGAAAAAATATCCGCACCTTTTTCAACTAAAAATTTAGCAGTTTGATATTTGCCTTGTTCACAAGCCATTTGAAAAGCGTTGTTTAGGTCCTTTTGATGATACGTTCCATTTTGAAATAGTTGGACAAGAGTTTGAACATCACCACGGCAAGATGCTACGTATAATTCCATTTTATACGTAACTTTAATTTTAAATAAATAAATGAGTCTATTTGCAAGATTAAAAACATGGTATTTTTTCCAAGATACACAACAACATATCAACGTGGTAACAAATTTTTTCTCGGATAGTTTTCGAGTTTTAATGGCGACACTTCTCTCCGTGTTTGTGCCTCAAAACTGCGGAGAAAGTGTTTGCAGTTTATCTGAAAATTTTACAGATTTAATATCGTTTAATATTTTTACGCTTGTTTTCAACTTTGTTACGCTCTTTTGTTTTATTTACTTATATCATATTGAATTACGAAGAGAAAAGTGGATGATATCCCATTTCGACTACGAAGAAAAAGAGGATGATTTAAATTTGATAAGTTTTAGGCAAGTCTACCCACAAGTTTTTAGTACGTTGGATAACTTCAATAAGAAATATTTCAAGGCATATTTTTATCTGAGATATTTTTATATTTTAAACTTTATCTTTTCGGCTATTCTCGTTTTGCATTATTACTATTATGATTACCGCTCTATAACTGTCTTATTAACAAATGTTGCTCTTTGCTGGAATAAAATAAGGCAAGGATTTGCCATAGCAAATCAAAGTCGAGACAAAGGCCTTGCTTATTCATTTTTCAATGTTAAAAATTTGAGCTTCAATACTATAGATAAAAAATGGAAAGAAAAACAGCTCGTATTACAAGAAACGTTTGTATAAATTAAATTTCAGATACAGTTACAACCATTGCATCAGGTTCGACTTTCTTTACTTCTTCTACTACTTCAAGAGCATGCGTAAGGGCTCCTGTAATTTTTTCATCTAAAATAGTTTCAACCTTATCGAACGGTTTGGCGACAACTCTATTCAAGGCACTTACCTTTTTGGACGTGTCAGTAGTCGATTCGGATTTTAAGCTATGGACTTCAGATTCTGCTTCACGGCCATAAATTCTGACACGAGACAACTTATTGAGAAGCAAAGGCATTTCAAAAGGACTGTTTTTGTATTTTCTCTTAAATTTATTTTTAGTAGAATCAGAAACGACGGGAGAATCATCTATAAGTTGCATTCTTCTATTTTCAATTTTTCTCATAAACTCGAGAGCATTATCCCTTTCTCCTGGAGATTTAAGTAAAACAGCTTGTATTTCAGAATGGAGTTTTAAGTGTTCTCCTGCCAAAAATGTAAACTGAGCCTCGAGCTCAGCATACTTTAAAACTTTGTAAATTGTGCCGACAATAGCGACTAAAATATTAAGAGAACCAATAACGGTTGGTCCGTTGGCGGACCCGCTAAATTTTGCATCAAACGCGAGAAGGCCAGTAACAGTAGAGATAATTATACTTGGAATAGTGAAAAAATGACCGTATTTCTTGTACCTAAGAAACTCTTTTGTATAGGTTACATACATGCACTCACTCTCCTCAGCATATCCTTTTAATACATCTTCTTTCTCCGGTGTCCACAATTCTTCTAAATTAACATCAGGCATTTATTATAATATAATAAATGTATTTCAAGCAATAAAGAAGGATGAAATAAAAATAGTGCCAGCGGTTAAACTGAAACATTTTGCTACATCATTCCAATGCATAATTAGAAAGGAGGAAACGGAAAATGTAATCAAACCGATAATGATAGGATACATATTGTTTATTCATTGTCTTTTATCTCAAAGCCGAATTTTTCAAAAACTTCTTCGTATGAGGAATTCCTTAATTGTCCATTGTCACCTAGTATGTTCCAATGTTGGATTGTCTGAAGTAGTTTCTTTTCATTTTCTGTCAGAGAAAAACACGATAATGTTTCGAGAAAACTCCACTTAACTATGACTTTCAAGGGAGTGTCAATCGTGGTTATTGCATGTATAACATTTCTGATAGATTCTGCCTCGCTAAGAAAAATTACGTTACTTTTTTGAATGAACTGATAGATAGGATGGTCTTTCTTGTTTGGTAAACTTGTACTATAAAAGTAATACAAAAATTTACCATAATCTCTAGAACGATAAAGAATGACACCATCGCCATAATACTTTTGGTTAGACTTGCAGATTGCTCTAAATTCATATCGTTTCACTTTTATCCACTTAAGTTTTTTTAAGTTTTCCTTTACAGTTTTCATAAAAGATGAATTTGGGTTCAAAATTTGAGGACGGGAATCAACAAAAAAATATAAATTAACCTCGAATTGCGCCTTCAAAATGCTGCAATCGACACCGGCTCCAATATAGAGTAAATTCATTTATTCACGCTAAATAATAATAATAATCAGTTTTAAATAATAAATGAAGAAGAACATGAAAGTAATTCTTACAATTTTATTTACAGTTTTGCTAACTCTCTGTTATTTTTATTTATCATTATTGGAAGAAGATGACGATTATCCTGTTGATATCGTATATCTATGGGTAGCAGAAGAAGATCCTGAAAGAGAAGTTTATAAGAAACTGGAAGGCATTATTCAAAACGATGGAAACTCTACGGAAAATCGCTTTAATAATAATGAAGAACTAAAATATTCTTTACGAAGCGTAGAGATGTATTGTCCTTGGGTTAATAATATTTACGTATTTGTTAAAGATGGGCAATGCCCTGAATACTTAAATTTAGATAATTCAAAGATTCGCCTTGTTTTTCACTCCCAAGTTATTCCACAAGAGTATTTACCACTGTTTAATACAAATCCGATAGAACAACATATTCATAAAATTCCTGGTCTAGCAGACCGGTACATTTATTTTAATGACGATATGATGGTTAATATGCATATGAACAAATCAGACTTTTTTCAAAACGGAGTACCAGTAATCAACTTTCGAAAAAGTCGCCTTAAAGATTATGGTAATGTGCCCGATTTACCATATAATCATCCGTTGTTGCTTTGGTACAACTTTTTAATGTGTAAGAAGCTTTTTGGGGTCAATTATCATCCTGCGCAATATCATGCACCTTCTGCCTGTTATAAACCATGGGAAGAAGAGCTTGAAAGAATTATCAAAGAAAATGGGTTTTGGTATATAAGAAAGTTTCGCACTAACAGAGATGTTTGTTTAAACAATTTTGTTAGAGCCTTGTTTTACGAAACAAAAGGATCCCCAAAAGTTCATTGGGGCGAAAACTATGTTTGGTTTAAACCTGAAAATGGGTGTGCTTCTTTGAGTAGTTCTACAAATCCTTTTATATGCATCAATGAAATATCACATCTATGTAAAGAACAATATTTAGAATTTGTCAATTCGTATTTTCCTAAGAAAAGCCAGTTTGAAAAATAATACAAAGATGTTCCTGGAAAATTTCCATTTAAAGGTAAGAACGCATACATATGCACCAGTAGCTCAGTTGGTTAGAGCGTGCGGCTGTTAACCGCAAGGTCGTGGGTTCGAAACCCATCTGGTGCGAAACTTTAATCTCTTACAGAAATTAAAGCCTTACTTTGTGTAAACTTTGAACTAAATCGTTATCTTCTAATACGTATATCGCTTGTTCAGACGCTCGAAACATGTAAGAAACGGTTTTGATACAAGTCGATGGATGATTTAAGTTTTCAAGTACATTGTAATAGGATAAAACACGTTCTTCCTTATTGAAACGAAACCATGAACGGAAAAAATAAAGATTTTTATTTTGAGTACTCAAGTCCCTGTAAAAATTGTGAATGAGAATACTATTTACATTTTTACTCAAAAATAAATTTTTAGTTATCGAGTCGGATTCGTTGAAAAATTGACATTCATTTTCAAAAGATGCAATTAAGGGTTGAACGTTAAATTGTATGTTTTTAGAAAGAAGTTCGCCGGTTTTCTCTATAATTGATATTGGAATGTCGTTTGCATTTAAAGTGGACAGCTTCGTGAGACGTAAAAACATGTTTTATAATTTAAGACATGTTTTAAAGCAAAAGTTTATGTGTAAACTAAGCAATTGAAAGTTTCGATTGCAAGGGAAAGTGTACCTTTATCATTATAAGGTTTCATTTGGGTTTTTCCAAGGAGAAGAACAACTGAAATATTAGGAAAAGAATCACAAGAATAAATGTACCGTGTTTCCTCCTTCTTTACAAGTTTAATTATTGTGTTATCATTTAATCCGGTGTAAGAAAACTGAGGAAGATTGTAATCTTCATCTAATACACGAGTTTGAATTGAGTTCCATTGAATATCTCTTAGGTTTACTGCAGAAGGAAATTTTTCGTTTCGTAATTTCGGGTCTTTTTTGAAAAGAACAAACAAATATCGTTTTTGCTTTGAAAGATTACTCCGTATTTTTGCACCATAAATGACGGTCCCGTCGGGCGTTTCTTTAAAAAGAGCCAATTTTTGGTTGCCAAAATACTCGAGAAAAAATGTATAAATGGGCATGCGGTTTATGTCTATATTTGAATCAATCAGTTCTCCGTAATTCGCCATCGTTTTAAAAATAAAAAATCTTTTTAGATTGGCTTTTTTATTTTTCTGGCTGTAATATAAATGCCATTATCAGATAACGATGTTCATATGATTCTTCTAGGTATGTCTGCAGTAACTTTAGTGCTTGTGTCTATCATATTAATTGTAGTTTTGCATAAAAGCGAAGACTACGCATACGGTACTATCAAAGACATGTCTGACAATTTCAAAGACAAACACATCTTAAAGCGGTATACGTATGGAGTTCAAGACCCAAAAAGACAGCAAATAGTTCTGAAGGCGACAATTCATCCCGACGCTATTCTAAGAAATCAGATTGAAGACAACTATGGTCAATTAGATCGTCTTAAAATTCTGATGGAGGAAAAAATGTTTAAATTAAACCCTAATAAGGAATATCACATTGAAGAAATTGAATTAAGACCGACAGTGGATGGAAATAATTTTGAAGTTTATGGAAAGGGTTATCCTGCATACACTTATGCTCTATTACACTTTACCCGTACTGATAATAAAAAACAGGCTTTAATCCCCTTGACTGACACATCAGGTTTTGGTGCAGGTTCAGAAGAGCTCATTTATAGCATGATTAGTGACATCTTTCGAAATCCCAATTCACAGATTAAATCTGTCTTGTAAAGCTAAAATAATATTTTTTTTACTTTAATAAATGCCTAGTAAACAAAATATTGAAATGTCTAATGACAATACTATTGATTACATTTTGATTGGAATTTCTGTTGTAGTTGTTTTAATTATCATCGCGGCCGTGATTCATTATATAGTTAAAAAGGAACCGTATTGTTGTGATACGTCATTAGAATCATTACTGCCGCCTAAATTATCGGTTCATTTTTATCACACAGAGAAAATACAACTGGATATACCCAAGGTTCTCGAAATGGTAAATTATATACAAATGAAACTAAGAAATAAGGTAGTGTTTTACGATCATACCGTTCAAGGAGATTTGTCTTCTATTAACGCAGCCCCTTATAATGCCCTTATACGTATCGTGAATCTTGTGAATAACAATGAGGTAGGAATACCCCTTGCAAAGACGCCTGAATTTTTTACAAATGATTTACAGGATAACCGTGTAAGTGATGAGTTGGATAATTTTTACAAGTTTAAGTTGTAAGTGTATTTATTTTTATTTTTGAGAGAAAAATAAAACCTGTTATTTAAATAAAATTGTCTAGAATAAAATGAGTTATTATTTACTTAATTCATATTGCAGCCCTAAACCCTATAGTGTCGTAGAATCTGTAAAACCTATCGAAGCGGGAATAACACTCAATTATCAGGTAAATCCTAAGCCAGTTACTACTCAGACTCCTGAAGTTTTTGGTCCTGCTTTTTGGTTCACTCTTCATGCAGGAGCGTCCGCATTGCCTGAAGTTCTAAGTCCCATTTCAGCTAATCGCCTAAAAGGCTTTATCAATGGTATACCTGAAATGGTGCCTTGCATTGAATGTTCAGAACATGCACGAGCATATGTAGAGGCAAACCGTGTAAAGATTGACAACATGAAAAGAGGTGATGATGTGTTCAAGTTTTATGTCGACTTTCACAATTACGTCAATCTTCGTTTAAATAAACCTCTTTTTACGTACGAAAAAGCGTATGAGATGTACAAAGGAGGTGTAAATGTTAAAACTTTAAAGTATTAGTTTATCCAAAAAAAGATGTTTCTAATCCGGTTGTCCGTCGGGTAGATTATTTTCTTTTAAGGTCAATATCCTTCATTGTTTCATTTAATGATGATTAAATGAAACAATTATTTTATAATCAGATTTAAATAATTACAAACATTTTTTAAATGTCTGAGCATTCTTTCAAGGCAATTCAAAATTTTGTTTCTGATCTGGGCGAGTTTTTCTCTTCTGAGATTCATTCACTTGCGCTGTACGAGCGTCTCGTCAATAAGACGACCCTTGCTCACGTCGAGGCTGTTGAAAAGCATATTACATCCTTTCGTAAGTTTCTAAATGAAAATGAAGAAGTTATTATTAATAAGCAGGGAGAATTTACGTGTATTATTTCATATTCTCAAAAGGTTTACATTGATATGAATGAAATTATGAGATTGAAGATGGATGATGATACGAAAAATACTATTTGGGAACATCTCCTTACTCTATTGGCTATTGTTTGTATGTCAACCAAGGCTCGAGATACATTAAAGGCTGACCAAACCAAATCTTCAATCGTAAAGTTTGAGGGAAAGGAAGATGAAGATGATTTTCTAAATAACATTATTTCTAAAGTTGAAAAGCATGTTACTCCAGACACAACAAACCCTCAAGAAGCTATTTCCTCTATTATGTCTTCAAATATGATTCCTGAACTTGTGAACAGTCTTAATACCGGAATCGCATCTGGCAAACTTGATTTAGGTAAGATGATGAGTTCTGTGCAGAAAATGGTAGGAAATATTGCACCTGAAGCCCAAAATGACCCTAACATTGCAAATGCTATGGGTATGCTTTCAAACATGATGAGTGTTATGGGAAATAAGCCAAAGTAATTTTTTGTTTTGTTTATATAATAAATGGAAAGATTGACTCCTCCTGAACATTTAGGAAATCGTGTTGTTCTTGTTCTTAATGCAGGCGATATGAAAATAAGGTCTCTTAAATCTCCTAAGAAGTCTCCTAAGAAGTCTCCTAAGAAGTCTCCTAAGAAGTCTCCTAAGAAGTCTCCTAAGAAGTCTCCTAAGAAGTCTCCTAAGAAGTCTCCGAAGAAGTCTCCGAAGAAGTCTCCGAAGAAGTCTCCGAAGAAGTCTCCGAAGAAGTCTCCTAAGAAGTCTCCTAAGAAGTCTCCTAAGAAGTCTCCTAAGAAGTATCATTAAAACTTTTTAAAAAAGAAACCTTTTTTAAAAATGTCCAACCCAACAATACGCGCAGAAGTCGAAGAATTGACCCAAATTGACTCTGAAATTAAGAGAACCTTAAAAATACTTCTTAAATTAAGAGAAAAAAAGAAAAGTTTAGAATCTAGTATTACTGCTTTTCTTAATCAAAAAGACATTCCAGGTGTTAAATGTAATGGAGACATAATTATGCTTCAAAGAAAGAATAAAACAGTGACAAAGAGCAAGAAGACTAGAGATCAGGCTTTAATCGATCTTTTAAAAACTACTGGTATAAGTAACCCCGAAGAAATTGCAAAACAAATCAAAACTGTAGGAAAAGAAAGCGTCACAATGGAAACCATAAAAATCAACAAAAAATAAATTACTATTCCTGCACCCTTTCAGCATTCTTCTCTCGCTTCCAAGATTCATACTCATCACTTTCTACTGACAGGTGAAATTTCTCTTGCAAAAATTCTAGAATTTTGTACCCTTTGTAATCTAAGCATTTTTGAATAATGTTGCAATGTTCATAATTAGCCTTTGAATCATCTCGAATAGTGATTTTAAACAACTCGAGGTCGTCGTTGACAATGAGCCCAAGAAGTTCGTGGTATTTAAAAATGTAACCCTTCTGAACGAGCCACTTGGCACCCATAATGATTTTCTGTCTGTTTGCAAACGAGTTTGTGATCACAAAGTCACATTTTTCAAGAATGTCTGTAATGCCACGTTCAACCGCAGTGTCGTAAAGCAAGTCTGCGACAAACGTTGCGCCTTCTGACAGGGCCGACGCAATGGTCGCTTTCTCAAACAACAATCCCTGCTCAATACAATACTGTGCAACTTCGACATTGTCGAAAAGACAAGCCGCATACATACACCGTCTCAATTTGCCTTGTGTACAAGAACGCAGAAAGTTTTTCACGTATTCCATATCATTCTTTTCAACAGCCAACTGCATTTCCGTGTACATGGTTGAAAATACTTTAAAAATAATTTTGAGAAGAAAAATCAATTTGAATATGGAGACATGAAAGAAAAATTTGTAAACTGATTGTTTTCCATATCAATTTCGAAAAAATAATTATCTATAAAATATGGAAGACATTTTGAAGATGCAAGATGCGTGTTCAAGAGGTGACATTGAAGATGTAAAAGTTTATGCAGAAACAGCCGAAAAAGATGATTTAGCGGTGCATGCGGCCGTTATGAAAGGACATTTGGAAATAGTGCAGTTTCTATTTGAGAAATGGGATGGACTCGATGTGAATCGACATTTTCAATGGGCTTGTTATAGTGGACAACTTCAAGTCGCTCAATTTCTACTTCAAAAAGGCACCGATATAAACGACACGGCAGGGAAATACACAGCCCTCGAAGGGGCGTGTATACACGGAGATATTGAAATTGTCAAGTTTCTCTTCCAAAACGGTGCTCTCATTACTGATCATAGGGCGTTTAAAGCCGCATGTAAATACGGTCATCTTGAAATTGTCAAGCTTCTTTTTGATAAAGGAGCAGACATTCACGGAGACTATGAATTTCCCCTTTTTGCTTGTATAGGGGGGTATATCGAAATTGTCAAGTTTCTCTTTGAAAATGGGGCTTTTATTGCACACAAAATGATGTTTCAAGCAGCATGCAAACACGGTCGTATCGAAGTGGTGAAGTTTCTTTTTGAGAAAGGAGCAGACATTCATTCAGATGGTGAATCATATATGCCCTTAAAATGGGCTTCCCAATTTGGGCATCTTGAAGTGGTGAAATTTCTTTTTGAGAAAGGAGCCGATATTCACGCAGACGACGAATTGTCCTTAAAATGGGCTTCTGCAAAAGGACATCTTGAAATTGTGAAGTTTCTCCTTGAGAAAGGAGCAGTCATTGATTCCGCCATTTGTTATGCGTGTTTTGGATGTCATCCTGAAGTTGTCAAATTTCTTGTTGAAAAAGGCGCAGATGTAAACAGTGGTATTCGTAATGCCCGTTTTACAAAACATTTTGAAATCGCAAAGTTTCTTGTCAAAAAAGGTGGCGATAGGTCTTTACTCTCAAAAAAAACTATGAGATATGTTAGTTTTTGCGAAAAGGTTGAAAATCGGCGAAGAATCGCTGCGGCAAACAAGATTGGGACTTGGTGGATTCCCATTTGCTATGACCTCAATCGAGAGTGCGGAAAGAGAATGATGGAGAGAAGTTGGAAGCGAGTGGAGGAAATGTACAAAGAGTGTTCTTAATGTGCCTAATTGTGACTTAATAATCCATCCTATTTTGTTTTTAATAAATCGTATGACTTAAGCTGGGCTTGTAAATTTAATAATTCATAAACTGATGTTTACTTAAAATTTTGGGTAAAAATAAAATGGGTTATGATGATAATGAATGCCTATTCTGCTACACGCACATGTGCGGTAATGAATGTACCGACAATGAGATCACGATTTGCGTCACATGTCTTGAGGAACACATTGGAACAAACATTACTGGAAGAGTATTAGGTGCTTTTTCAGGAGCAATAGAGTTTTTTTCGAACAACCCTTGCAATATCTGTAGGAAAACTAAAAAACTTTTATGTAGTGTTCGTTGTTGCGATGTAGAACATCATTTCGAAAAATGAAAGCACGATTGATTTTTTGTATTAAAATTTCAAACAATGCAAAGAAGTACATTTCTATTTACAACAGAAACGAAAAGAAAAAGCGAGTGAAGGCTTAAAACCAAATTCGGGTCGTGGTGGATTCCTATCTGTTACAACGTTAACCGAGAGTGCGGAAAGAGAATGATTGAGGAGTTGGAGGAGATGTACAAAGAGCTTTCTAAATGTAACTTAAAAATCCATCCTATTTTGTTTTTAATACATCTTTACCTTTTTGTATGGCTCATTTTTTACATTTGCTTATCCATGTGCAAATGTAAAAATGTATGACTTTTTTGTAATAAATTTACAAGTAGACTTTGAAGAATATAACCAAAATAATATCTATGCAGTATAATCTTCGACAGCTAACCCATTAACCACCAAACCCACACCTTTATTAACAAGTTCAATATGATAGTATTCTACTTTGTCAACCTCAGTGTTTGCAACCTTACAATTTTCAAGTTTGTATGCTTGAACACCTACAAAATGTTTATCTGGATTTTGTAGGAGAATACGATGATGTCCTGATAAATGAATATCTTTTTCAGGACAATTAGAACCAAAAGCATTTTTTGAAACTAAATAAGGTTTATTTGTCATACATAAAGTGCTAATATTGTGAGTATGTTTCAAAATCGTCTTGATTTTCTCTGGTTGTTTTGAAAAATACCCCCATATCTCATCACCAACGCACAGCTTTGTAATATTTTTGTATGCTAAAGAGCCCAGAAGAACATCACAATTTGAGAGCAAACACACAGATGTATCTGGAGAAAAGCTAACTATTCCTCTTGTGCCTACAAATATACAACGGTTTATAGTTTGTAAAGTTTGTAATTGAGAAGATAACAGGCTGTAGTTTGAATCTCCGACATTAAAACTTTGAATCACACTTCCGTTCAAATCTGTTATATATGCGTTGTAACCATTTGTGTTGATGGATGATATAAGAAAATTGTAGGCTGGTAATTGTATAGACTTTATTTGTGCGGTATTGTTTATCAGAACAGATTCTATATTGCTTTCGAAAAAGTTTTGATTTATTGTTATAAACCCGTCACTACAGCCCCAGACAAAAATTTGTCTTAAGGTCTCTTCTGTACCAGCCGGAAAATTATTTGAGTAAATGATTGCATGATCACTTGAAAATTTATTTCAGGCGAAGTTATAGTTTTGTCTTCGTTTATAAGAAATGTATACACATCAGCTCCGGCGGCTGCATAAACTGATGACCCAGGAGGTCCGACCGTTAAAGATGAAAAATTTTCATTTGTTTCTGTTGGTTGCCAATTTATTGCATCAGTGCTTACTAAAATATAATATGAAGTGTTCTTAACACAACTTAAAATAAATGTGCCATAAGAATTATTTGCTCCAGACGTTATACTAGAAACAAAATCTCCGTTGATATTTATAGGAATTTGAGTCCATCTATCGGCATCTGTAAGATCATCCGCGAGTGATGCATAATAAATATACGAATAATTTTGTGCAAATGCAATAATAATGTTCGAGCTACAAATCAGTTTCCAATTTGGATTATTATTGGGATTATCAACAACACTTTGAAAAGATGACCCTTCCCAAGTTATTCCATCATATGACGTAAAAACGTACCCCCTCCGGTTCCGGTTTTATTTCCAATCATAATATACTTATCCTCTGTACTCACAATACTCGTCCAGTCGATTGTTTCATCTCCAACAATTTGATATGTCCATTCATACACCATTTATTACTTATTCTTACAAAATTTAAAAAAGTGTACTTTTAAAACCGCGGTTGGCATATCTGTTTGTAGACTATTTTGTGTTGTATATCACTTTGCACTCTTTTACAATACGCATGATCTATGTCAAGAGGGTTTAGATGAATATTTTTGAAGTTTAATACAACGATTTTTTCTGTCTTCCATGTCGCAACTCATCTATTACTTTGTATGCAATATAATTTTTTCATTCTTACTACCAAGTTATTAAGAGAACTTTTTCTACAGAACTTGAAATTCGTGTGGGTGAGAGCTTTCTCAGTTTTTCATTTTGTTTTGTTGCTATCTGGACAAATGTTTCTCCAAAAGCGTAAGTAAATCCGGCACTATAAATAGCAATACCAAACATTCGAAGTGCGTTCATTTCATAAAACTGTCAACTTTAAAAAAAATATCATTTTAAAGTAGTAAACATGCCAAAACACGCTCACGCTATCGTCCACTTTTCTTCCTGTAAATACACGATTTTTTCACTTCCGTCGTATTCGTGCACCTGAAAACGAGTCCCTTTGGGAATTTTGTGGATTTCTAAACTGAGGGTGCTTATATACACGTTGTGTATATTAAGAGACTCAAGAAACTCTTGAAAAGGAGTCCAAGTTAAACGATAAATATGTAGACCGACTTCGTGGGGCTTGTTTTTTAAGTAGGTGTCGTGGTAGAAGCGGATGATGCGAGAGTCCATAAGAAGTTTCTTGCTGTTTTCATCATCCCCATTCCAGGTACTCCACCCGGCCCCAAAATTTGGGGCAATAAGAACGAGAAGCTGGTCGGTATCATCGGTGTAAAGGCGAGAAAAACCAAGATTCTTGTCGTAGACCTCGTGTACACGTTGACCGTTAATTTCAAAGAAAGAAGTCATTGTAAAAAAGAATGCTTTACAACCTGAAAATTATTAAAAAAATCAATTTAAGCTTTCACTCTTTGCAAGACACACGATGAAAGAAATTGATTTTTTTCTACAAAAATTTCAAACAGAAACTATCATGAAAGATGGAAACTATACTTCTTACCAAACTTTTACAATTGTGTTTCCAGCGTTTGTTTGACGAGGCAAGCGACTTTATTCATCAACAAAAAATGGAAAAGAAACTACTAGGACATGCACTTCAGACAGCTTGTGAATACGGTTCTACGGACATCGCAAAGTTTTTAATTGAAAAAGGCGCCGATGTCCATTTTGCGCAAGATCGAGCTCTTTATGTAGCGTGTTTTTACGGCTGGTTGGAAACGGTAAAATTGTTGGTTGAAAATGGCGCAAATGTAAATGCCGCGGGTGGAGAAGCACTTTACTGGGCTTCTTACAAGGGCCGCCTCGAGATTGTTAAATTTCTCGTCAAAAGTGGCGCAAATGTGACGTGTTCCAGACTTAATTCTTTCGCATGGGCGGATGAAACTGGGCATTATGAAGTCGTCAAATTCCTTGCGGACAATGGAGGCGGAATATACGAACACGGAGAATTAGTATTGTCAAGCAATGCAAAGAAGTACATTTCTATTTACAACAGAAACGAAGAGAAAAAGCGAGTGAATGCTGCAAACAAAATTGGGTCTTGGTGGATTCCTATCTGTTACAACATCAACAGAGAGTGTGGAAAGAGAATGATGGAGAGGAGTTGGAAGCGAGTGGAGGAGATGTACTTGGAAAGGAATTGATTTTTTTGAGATATTTTGCACAAATAAAATATCTTTGAATATGTCTCTTTTTGATGCGTGCAGAAATGGGGATCTCGAAATGGTGAAACTTTTGATGAAAGATGAAAACGATTTTAAAAGTCCAAAGTTTTGGTTGCTAATAGAATTAGCATGTACACATGGACACGTTGAAGTGATTGAGCACATTTATGAAAAATGTCATGACATTCAAGTTTTTTTTGAGCCTCATTTCATTGCTGCTGTAAAAAAAGGTCATCTTCGAGTGGTAAAATTCCTTGCAGACAAAGGGATTGGCATTCATACAAATAATGATTATGCTTTACTTTGGGCTGCATCTTCTGGTCATCTTGAAGTTGTAAAATACCTTGTAGAAAAAGGATTAGACATTCATATAAAGGACGATTATGCTTTAATTTGGGCTGCTTCTAATGGCCATTTTGAAGTAGTCAAATATCTTGTGGAAAAAGGATCAGACATTCACGCAAAAGATGATCAGCCTTTACAATATGCGTGTGTTTTTGGACATTTGAAAGTTGCCAAATATCTTGTGGAAAAAGGAGCGCATATACACGCCGATAACGATTATGGATTTCGTCGAGCCTGTCATAATGGGCATTTCCAAGTAAGTAAATTTCTTATGGAGAAAGGGTGTGATATTTCACTTATTCCGGAAAAAGATAGGAATAAGGTCATGAGATACATTACTCTTTGCGACAAGGTTGAAAAGAGGGCTGCAAACAAAATCGGGTCGTGGTGGATTCCGATTTGCTATGATTTAAATCGCGAGTGTGGAAAGAGAATGATGGAAAGGAGTTGGAAGCGAGTGGAGGAGATGTACGCGGAAAGAAACTGATTTTTGTATTAGTTTTCTACTGGAAAATGAACTCCATAGTGAAATCCTACTTGCATAATAAAGAAATGTTTGCTAAATTGGAAAATGCGTGTTTGGATGGAAATTTAGATTTGGTAAAATCTCTTTGCGAGAAAGGAGTTGACATTCACTCCTTTGATGACTTACCATTTCGG
>Ga0164295_10000233_pt1 | contig 46910 bp, 39 predicted proteins | sample GEODES006metaG_FD_111798 | JGI IMG/M metagenome (GOLD analysis project Ga0164295, IMG submission 111798) | Oligotrophic lake water microbial communities from Sparkling Lake, Wisconsin, USA - GEODES006 metaG | ecosystem: Environmental > Aquatic > Freshwater > Lake | place: USA: Sparkling Lake...
AATAGCATTTCTACTGAAAATAAATAGTATAAATACTATTTTTTAAGGTGGTATTTAAAACGCAGTAACTAGATTTCGTATGCGTTAGCGTTTGCGCAACTCCATGCAACTAAATTTGTGCATGATCCAGATTCTTACATTTGACAAACTTTTAAATTTTGAATGATGGCATTTAATGGAGATGAGGGGTCCGTAGTTACCCTCGCAGAAGCTTCCGGTTGGACAGCAAACTACAGAAGAACCATTCCCACAGGTGAGATCATTTCTCAGTTCGTTGGGAGAAACAAGCTTATGGAAATCTTGAATCAAGACGAGTGCATGGGCGTAAGAATTTACTACGGCGTGGGTGATGACGGGAAAAAGAACTTAATTTTGGTGGGTGCTAAGGCCGATGAAAATGACATGGAAGAGGGTATTATTGTAGAGCGTCTATCGCCTTGTCCTCCACTATGTCCTCGAAAAAATCCATTGAACAGTTGATGAGTAACCTTGCATTATATAGTTACTATTTGGTTCAGGCAATTTCATTTTTACCGCTATTCATTTATCTGAAATGGCAAAAGGGGTGTAATTTTTTCTTTACGCCCCTGTTTCTTTATGTTTCAATCAATTGTATTTTGATTTTAACCTCAAATTTATTCGAAATATTTTATAAAAATACGTTCCCTGTTTTTCATATTTCAACAATCTCTTTGGGTGCATTAATGATCCTAATTCTTCGATCGTTTAGTTCAAAGAATAAAGTCTATTGTAACCTTGGTCTATTCCTTTTAATCACTATTTACTTGATTGACTTCTTTATTTTTGGAGGATTTTGGGAGAATAACTATATATCAAACATAGCGATGAATATAATCGTTTCGGCGATGTCCGTAATGGTTATATTTGATTTAATAAATTTAGAGGATGATGTTATCCCTAATCAGTTGGAGGGGAAATTTTTTATTGTAATGTCTTTTTTTGTTTATAATTCAAGTACTTTTTTTTTCAGTTTAATTGAGCATAAAATTAGAACAGAATTATCCTCTTTGTTTTATGTTTCATATTTATCATATTCGTTTTTGGAATCTGTGCATTACGCGCTATTAAGTTTTGGGATTTGGAAATCAGCTCAGAAATAATTTTAGTTGTCAGTGGAATTTTGTTTGCTGTAGCACTTGGATTGAGTGTTATTCAGATGTTTGTTTTATTTAGACGTAAAGCGTCTCTCCTTAAGACAAAATTCTATATAGAACTCAAAAACAAGGAGTTGGAAATGATGAACGCGGTTGTGCAGGCCCAAGAAACCGAACGCACGAACATTGCGAGAAATTTACACGATGAGGTAGGGTCAATTTTGGCCATGGCGCAAAGAAATTTAAGTGCATCGCTGGATAGCATGACAGGAGACGACGTGTTGCGCGAAGACATTGAATTCACCTTGGATGTCCTTGATCAATCCGTGGATAAAATACGCGCGATTTCTCACGGCATGTTACCACACTTTTTACTGAAATTCGGGCTTTTAAAAGCCCTTCAACGCTTGATGGAACAAACGGCAAAATCCCTTGGGAATCCTTGTTCGTTTAACTCATCGGTTTCAGAAGATTTATCCCTGGAACAGCGCCAAGAAATTCATTTTTATTGCATTACAACGGAACTCATGAACAACCTGATGAAACATGCGCGCCCACAATTCATCAACCTTAAACTAGACACCAAGGAAAACTGCTTGAATTTGTATATTCACCACGATGGGGTGGCAATAAGTCAGGCAGATTACGAATATTTATTGCATCACGGCAATGGGATGGGACTGGAATCCATTGCACACCGTTTACGCATCATCAGCGGAAAACTGAAATACCAACGCCAAACAAAGGGCGGAAGCATCGAAATCTCCATGCCCTTGAAAATGAACGAAGCAACTAACATAAATGAAGAAATCAGCATTCCGCTTACCTAACCATTCGGTTCGCGTTGCCGTAGTGGAAGACCACACCGTCGTGCGGCAGGCACTCGTTTTTATGCTTAAAAAGGAACCTCAAGTAATTGTCGCTTTTCATGCTGAGAACGGAAGAGAATTCTTGGATCAACTGCCCAATCACGAAGTAGATGTCGTATTGCTGGATTTGGATTTACCCGTCATGGACGGTCGCGAAACCTTGAAGCACCTGCAGAAGGATTTTCCTCACGTGAAAGCCATCATGCTGAGCATGCACGAAGACCCGTGGATTGTATCGGAGCTCATCCATGAAGGAGCCAAGAGCTTTTTGAAAAAGAACTGTTCATTCGATGCGTTGATGGATGCTTTATTCGATGTAAAATTCAAGGGAAGCCATACCACAGAATTGGTCGCACAGGCTATGTTTTCAAAGAACGATGAACGCATCCGTGGTGAATCTAATTTGTTGAGATACGAATTCACTTCTCGGGAACAATTGGTTTTGAAACAAATCTGCGATGGAAAAACCAGTGAGCAAATCGCCGAGCGCATGCATTTGTCCAAAAAGTCGATTGATGCCATTCGCTCGGCTTTACTCAAACGGATTGGGGCGAAGAACTCGACCGAATTAGCCCGAAAAAGTATGTTGCTGGGCTTGTACAAAGCCAGAACCGATGAACAAATTATCGAGGAAGAAGAGAACGAGGCCATGGCACGAGAACTGCGTAGACGTAACCGATTGAAAGGTTGAGGAGTTTTATATCATCAGAAAATATTCATACAACCCCTTTTCCATTTTTTTATCATGGTTAAAAATAATTTAGGGATTTTTATCCTATGTATTGCATTCTCTGCAAAATCCCAAACAAATTTTCAATTAAACTATAATTCAACTTTTTCAGGTAGAAATATTCTTTTTTCATCAAGTAAAGATATAAATACAAAATACGAAATTGGTGGAGGTTTAAGGATTAATCTACATAATATAAACGGTAAACTTGCTCATCCTGATGACCAATTCAATACATATAAAAAAAGACTATTTATGACCCAACCAATAAATTATTTTGGTATTTCAGGATTTGTGAATAGTCATATTTTTTCAAATTCGAAAACGATAAAACCTTATATTTTTTATGATCTTCAAGCCACGTATTCTGGAACGAGAAATAGATTTTTTTTACCTTACGATGTTGCCTTAGATGGCACTATCTTGTACAAAGAGCATATACAGTTTTGGGGACCATTCACTTGGGTTGAACAAAATATTGGTTTTGGTTTTAAGGCAAATTTATTTGATAACCTTTATCTTAATCAGAGAATGGGCCTTGGGTCAGCTTTCATTTTGGGATATGATAAACAGCTTTTGGACAAATATTTTAATTGGTTTGCATGGAATTTTAGCACATTGTTCACTATAGGATTGGAATACCGTTTGGGAAGTAAAACAGAATAAAACAGTTTTTAACAAACCCTTAGCTCTATATCGATATATAAATCTTTGAGTAATAATAGAACGAGGCCATGGCAAGAGAACAGCGTAGACGTAACCGATTGAAAGATTGAGGATTGGATTATGACTACACATACGGCAAATGATATTACAACATTCACATGCAAAGTGGTGAATCACGGCTTAGACGAAACCCCAGCGTGCTTAGTGACTGGATTAATTACCGAACATGGAATTTGTGCACCCAATGAAGCGGCGATATTGGCCATGTTTGGGGATTTGGTTTAAGAAAGTCTCATTTATCAAATACATACAAGGTCCTCGCCTGCAAAGACCTTTTGCAAAACGCCTTGCTTAATCTTCGCTCTTTAAATCATTGTCCTTAAAGGCTGAAGGCAATAAGTCTGGAATCAGTTTTAGGATCAAAGGAAGCCAAAGAGAACCTCCGGGTAGCAGATAGATGCCAATGCTAGGAACCGTTTTCATAAGGTCTTTAAATTGCGCTTTCACCTTTTCTTTTTCTTCAGGCGTAAGTTCACGCGTGGTGCTCTGGTGCACCAGGGAAATCAACTCCTTACTTTCCTTAAGTTCCCTCACAAACTTGTCCTTGTTTCGACCCAATACCCTGTGGTATTTTCTGGTAAGATGCGTAAACAAAATGCGTGTCTCTGAATCGGATAACAAATCATAATACTCCGGAGAAAACTCACTCATGGATTTCCTGCAATCCCAAAAGACGTCTTCTATCTCAGGTTTTTGAAGTCCCAATAGGTGACCAAAATCATGCAAAGGATGCTGGTCGGTGAAGGAGGCAACCGGCATTTTGTTGTATAGCAGCACAAACACATGAAAGGTGAAATGTGCCAACATTGGGTTTGCTTTCACTGTATGAATCGATGATTCAAAGGAAGGGTTTTCGACCGTCAACGATTTGCAAACCCTGATTTGTTCGTCGTCCATGGCAGAGGAATGGACCAAATTTCGTAAAATCCGCTGGTCCCAAAGGGGATCGGTTTCTGTGGAATTAAGTATCCCGTACATTACGCCTAAAATCAAATGCGCATAGGATGCAAAGTTGTCCTTGTGTTTCGTGGAAGAATCGATGCAATAAGAATGAAAAAGAATGAGGTCGATGTAAACCAAATTGTTCGAGAGGTGGTTAAACCAAAAATTTCGTTCGCCATACGAGCTTTTGATTTTTACCCTTTTGGAAAAAAGTTTTTCCAGCTGGTGGCTGGTATCGCGTTTGTGTAAGAAATGATACCATTTGTTGCCATATTCTTTCGGGGCCATCTGGTAAAAATCAACGAGGGAATCCATAAAGGCCTTGGCATCGAATTTTCCGGGATGGTGCAATCGGTGAATAAAGATGAGCGATTCAAACAAAAGCAATTGCAGTCGTTCGTCTTTTGTGGCTTTGGATACCAAGTGATTGCAAAAAATAAGTTTGTTCGGGGAGCCGTAGATGAGTCCTGTGTTTTCCGACAATTCCTGTATTTGAACGGCTGGGTCGTTGTCCGTTTCTCCTACCAAATGCTGGGTATCATTGATGTCAATGCGATTCAAATCCGCAAGGGCGAAGAACTTCTTAATCCAATTTTTTGAGCCAGGTGAGAACATCTATATTTTTCCGGCCAACGTAACCGCTTTTCGTTTGGCAAAGAGCAACCCACCATCCAAGGTGAAGGCTTCAAACAATACCACATAAACACCTATGGAAGCTTTGGTTTGATCGTCTTTCACGCCATCCCACGTAAGGGTTCCTTCTATACCCAACAATTGGTTTTTAAACAAGGACCGAATGATCCTTCCGCGTTCGTCAAAAATGGTGACCGTACCCAGACAATTCGCTTGTGCCATTTGGTAACTGGCTTGCATTACATCCACATTTCCATCCATGTCGGGTGAAAACACCTCATTTTGCAATTCAAAAGCGCCGTTCACTGTCACGGGAGAATACTGCGAGTTTTTGAGGCCTGGGGTACCAAACTTTACCGCTTCGGCTGCACTGTGCCAGTTTTTCCCGTCACTTGATGGGCCCAGGGGATCCAATCTTTCCAAAGAAACACCGTCGACATCGTCCAACAAAGGAAATTGCCATTCATTGTTGTATTTTACCAAATCCAATAAAAGCTGACTGTTGTTAAACAAATACACACTCCCTGAATCGTTGTTGTAGGCAGGCAAGTAGGTAAAGACAAATGTCCCATCTGCATGGGTTGGATAGGCTTGCTTGGCAAACAAAGAATCGTCGCCTAGGACAGCATATCCACCCGGTTTCAATAAATAATGTTGTGGAATCACTTTGAAATTGGCAATCGTATCGTTGTCAAAATTTGCGAAAATCAAGTCCTTTAAATCAAACATCTTGTTGGAAGTGTTGTAAAGCTCAATCCAATCTGACCCATTGTTGTAAGGATTTTGAAGGATTTCATTGATGACGATCTCTCCAGCCAGCGGTATTTCTGTCAAGGCAAAATTGGCGGTGATGGACTGGGAATTGATCCAACAATCCGCGGCGTTTGTAATCGTCACCGAATAAATTTGAGAAGGAATTAAATTCTCTACAAACTGAAGAATCACGGTATTGCTGTATTGACTTTGTGCGTAAATCAAAGAAGGGGTAAGGTTGGGGGAAAATTGGTAGCTGGCATTGACCAAACTTGAAGAATCCATTCCTTCGCTGAACCAGATTTGCAAGAAGTTAGGAGCCAAGGCTTGGAGCATGTTAATGCCGGGCGCTAGGGTGTCTGGACTGAGGTCGTTCACAGAATTAACAAACCCAGGCGTTCCACCCAAAACGTCATTCGATGCGGTCCAATTGTTTACATCGGAACAAGGGTCATTCGGGTTGATTAATTCCAAGGTATAACCACCGTCCATCTTCACTGCATCGTTGTACCAATCATCCGTGTACACCACCAAATCAAGCAAATGATTGGCATTGTCCATTAATTTCACACTGTCTCCCGCATTGTTCAAAGAGGGGAAGCTTGTTACCCCAATGGCTGAGGTATTTAAAAACAAAGGAATGCTTGCCGTCGCCGTTAAGACTTTGTATTCGCCAGGTAAAATCCATCCGGAAGAAATCACACCTGAAGAAGAACCGTCTGTAATTTTAAAACCCGAGAGGTTGAATATTTTGTTACTCACATTGTGAACTTCAACGAATTCTACAGCGGGCAATCCGATCACAGGACTTGGGTCAGGAAAAAACTCGTTTATGATGAGGTCACCTACCACCGCGCTGTCAGAAACAAGGTATTGAAAATTTCCTGTAAGCGGTCCGGAAATGTTGTTGTTCAAATCTGAAACATTGGTTGTATTCAAAACATAGCTGGTTCCGTTGATGAGGTTGGTGGCAAGCACAGCATGTACCAAGGCGGTATTGATTGGATCCAAGGTTAGTGAAGAGATGTTTACCGTTGGGGTAATGCCGTAGGAAGCCAAATTTTGAGCGGAAGCCATGGTGACGGATTCATTATAGAGAATGTCCAATTGGTTCGCAGAGATTACGCTGACCGCACTTAACGCCGGTGGGACGAGGTCCAAAATCTCATTGCCAATGTACACTTCGTCGTAATAAAATTTTGTCGCGTTGCTCATGGTGTAGGTACATGACACTCCGAAATGGGTTCCTATCAAGGTACTTACATCGTTTCCGGTTCCTTGTAAAATGAAATTGCTTCCCCCAGCGAGGTCTGCGAACAAAGACCAAAGTCCGGCATTGGTACGGATTACTTTGACATTTGCATTGAAACTTGCAGCGATTTGCCCATTCACTCCGGCACAAATTTGCGTGGATACCCCACTGGCCAATTTAAACAAACGAATGGCGTCGGTAGACCCCGTTTCTCCAAATTGGAGGTAATAACCGTTTTGAACCAAAGTCAAGTCACTGTTGTCAGCAGTTAAGTAAACGCGTCCATAATTGCTTGAAGAAGGCGCAAAAGTTTGCCTAACATGGATTCTCCACTCTTTGTTGCCAGTAAAATTCGCAAGCAAGTGCGGGGTTGAGAGGATGGAGGTGTCGGCTGCCAAACTGTTCAATTGCAATTCCTTCGCTGCATTGACGATGAAATTCCCCGTGGCGCCATTCCAAGTTGGACTTTGGGTGAAATCACCATCCGTAAAATCGTCTGTAACCTGACCAAATGCTACGTTTGTGGCAAAAAAGAAAAAAAGCATTGAGAAATAGGTAATCTGTCTCATCGGCGAAGTTTTAGGCTCAAATGTATAACTTTACGAAGAATTTAGAGGGGTATATACCCCACTTGGTAACATAAAAATAATGAAACTTGCGGTTGTAGGAGCCACTGGAATGGTTGGCAATGTTATGTTAAAGGTGCTGGAGGCACATCAATTCCCCGTGACAACCCTTTATGCGGTAGCATCGGAAAAATCTGTGGGTAAAAAAATCACTTTTAAGGACGAGGAATTTGAGGTGATAGGATTGGAAACAGCTTTGGATTTGGTTCCAGACATTGCCATTTTTTCAGCAGGTGGAGAAACTTCTTTGGCTTGGGCACCAAGGTTCGCAGCGGTAGGAACCGTTGTCATTGACAATTCATCCGCATGGCGCATGGATCCGACGAAGAAATTAATTGTTCCTGAAATCAATGGTTCATTGCTCACCAAAGACGACAAAATCATAGCAAATCCGAATTGCAGTACCATTCAATTGGTCATGGTGTTAGCCCCCTTGCACCGTCGTTTTGGCATTAAACGCGTGGTAGTTTCCACCTATCAATCCATTACCGGAACGGGAGTAAAGGCCATGGAGCAAATGGAAAATGAACGGGCTGGCATTGTGGGTGATATGGCATACAAATATCCCATTGACAAAAATTGCATTCCTCAGTGCGATGTTTTCGAGGACAACGGCTACACCAAGGAGGAAATGAAACTTACGAATGAAACCAAAAAAATCTTAGACCCATCCATTTTCGTAACGGCAACTGCGGTGCGCGTCCCTGTGGTCGGTGGGCATTCGGAGGCAGTTAACATAGAATTTGAAAACGAATTCACTTTGGATGAGGTTCGTGCATTGTTAAAGGAAACCAGTGGAATCACCCTTCAAGACAACCTTGAAACGTATACTTATCCAATGCCTAAATATGCAGAAGGGCTAGACGATGTGTTTGTCGGCAGAATTCGCCGCGATGAAAGCCAACCAAACACTTTGAATCTATGGATTGTAGCCGATAATCTGCGCAAAGGAGCGGCGACCAATGCGGTTCAAATCGCAAAATTGGTTTGTGCCCTTTAATTTTTTTATATTTGTCGCGTCTCTAAGGGGTGCCGAAAGGCTGAGATTATACCCATTGAACCTGTAGGATAATGCCTGCGCAGGGAAGATGACATTGCTGAAATATAAACCACAGGTTTTGCCCCTTGAATTTGTTTATTTTTTTAAACATGAAAAGGATTTTTCTATGCATTTTTTTAGCGTGCGCTTCGCAAATTTTTTCTCAAATCAACGTCAACGGAAATGTGAAGGACGCGAACAATAAACCCCTCGGGGGCGTTCGCATTGTCAGTGAAGACCGTAGGGTGATGTATTCGGATGCAAGGGGTGGCTTTATTTTTCCAAATGTGCTTTTGAATTCCGTTTTGACTTTCGAAATCCCCGGATTTAGCAAACAGGATGTCGCAGTGGACGAAGCATATTCCCAAAACAACATGCAAGTGACTTTAGGGATCTCAAGTCGCCAATTGGAAGAGGTCGCTTGTGTCTCCATTTCCGCTGCATCGGAAACAACGCATTCCAAAAAAATCGACAAGCAGACATTGGAAATAAACAACTATGGGCAAGACATCCCATTTCTCTTGGACCAACAGCCTTCGGTCGTGGCTACTTCCGACGCGGGAAATGGCATAGGGTACACCGGAATAAGAGTCAGGGGCATGGATGCTTCAAGGATCAACGTAACCATCAATGGCATCCCCGTAAATGACCCTGAATCGCATGATGTCTATTGGGTAAACATGCCAGACCTGGTGTCATCAATACAATCGATTGATTTTCAAAGGGGGGTAAGCACATCCACCAACGGTGCTGCCGCTTTCGGAGCCTCTTTGAACATAAAGACCAACGATTTCACCCCGGCGGCGACGGCAAAAGTAGATGTGAGTGTGGGCTCCTTCCAAACCCTTAAAACGTCCATTAAAGCCACAACAGGATTGATCAAAGGAAAGTACTTTATGGAAGCAAGGCTCTCCAAAATTGGATCTGCGGGCTACATCGACCGTGCGAGCGCTAACCTTCAGTCGTGGTATTTAGGAGCAACCTACGTAGGTAAAAAATCCCTTGTCAAGGCACTGGCCTTCAGTGGAAAGGAAACAACCTACCAATCATGGTACGGAACCCCTCAATGTGTACTTTTTGGTACTGAACCGGATAAAAATGATTTTGCCGACCGAAATGGACTCAGCGCAGCTGCACGTGAAAACTTGTTGAATTCGGGCAGGACCTATAATTTTTATACCTATGCCAACCAAGTCGATAACTACCAACAAGACAATTACCAATTGCATTTCAATCATCAGTTTAACAACCGTTGGCTGATGAACATCGCAGGGCATTTTACCCGAGGGATTGGGTATTTTGAAGAATACCGCGAAGCAGACCTTTTGGGAACCTATCAAATTGCGCCGGTTGTGTTTCAAAATGACACTATGCTAAATTCAGATTTGGTCAGACGGCGTTGGCTTGACAATGGTTTTGTAGGCTCCATTTACACCCTACATTACCGAGGCGGACGAAAGTTTAATATGGTTTTTGGAGGGTCAGCGAATTCCTATGTAGGGAAACATTTTGGCGAAGTGATTTGGGCAAGGTTCGCCTCCGACAGCGATTTGGGTGATCGCTATTACAATGAATCAGGTCGTAAGAACGAGTGGAGCAATTACCTAAAAGCCGAATACAATTGGAATCGTTTCAAATGCAATGGCGACCTTCAATATCGCTATGTGAATTATTCTTTTTTAGGGATTGATTTCGTTTCTGGCGTTCTAAAAGATGTACAGCAAACCGTTGATTTTCATTTTTTCAATCCTAAAGTATCGGGTTTTTACAATGTGTCGTCGGCGCATAAATTGGCTGCGTCCTTTGGCATCAGCAACCGCGAACCCGTCCGAAGGGACTTCCGAGAATCAACCCCTCAGAGCCGACCAAAAGCAGAATCTTTGAGGGACTTTGAGTTTGGCTACACCTATCAAAAACGAAAGATTATCGCAAATATAAATTTATATTATATGGATTACGATAACCAGTTGGCGCTTACGGGTCAAGTGAACGACGTTGGGGCTTATACCCGAATCAACCTGAAAGACAGCCATCGGAAGGGCATCGAAATCGATGTCACTTACCGTCCCATTGCGCAACTCGAATTGAGGGGAAATGCGACTTTTAGCCAAAACATTGCGAAAAACTATGTGGATTATACAGATGTGTATTTGGATTCATTGCCCTATTTCACACAAGAAACCCAAACCTACAGTCGAACCAAATTGGCCTTGTCTCCAGATTTTATTGGATCTTTTGGGGCGACGTATACCCTCAAAAATACAGGACTGAAATTCGATTGGACGACAAAATACGTGGGAAGGCAATATTTAGACAACATTCAAACCAGTGAATTGGCAGCCTTCACGTATTCAAATCTAGGCATTCGGTTTACCCTGAAAACCAAAGACAAAGCCATTATAGAATGCTCCGCCATTGCTCAAAATCTTTTTAATGCTTTGTATGCATCCAATGGCTATGCGTTTTCCTACATCAGTGGGGGTGTGAAAACAACGGAAAGGTTTTATTATCCGCAAGCCGGGAGAAATTTTATGTTGCGAATGACCCTTTCGATTTAATCCTTACATTTATAAGAAATTACATATTATGAATAAATTACTTTTGGGCATACTAATGAATTTGTTGGTCGGGATAAACTTCGCCCAAGCTGCAGAATTAGAACCCGTTATGGTTTCATCTGAAGAGTGCGTAGAATTTCCAACAGGCTATGTTGGTTTGATAAATTTTATGCAGAAGGAAGTAAACTATCCCAAAGATTGCCAGGAACAGGGCGTTTCTGGAAAGGTGGTTGTGCGTTTCAAAGTGGATAGAAAAGGCAATGTTTCAAAAGCAGTCGTTGTCAAATCTGTGCATCCTGCATTGGACCAAGAGGCTTTGAGGGTGGTGAATTTAACGCATTGGAATTGGAATTCTTCTTGCCAAGATTCTGCCACCTATGTGGCTTTACCCATTAATTTCGCATTAAACGATGAGACGCCTACGGAAATTAAGGAGAAACCAGACACAACTACCGAATTCTCAGCGAGTAATTTTGAGGCAACCGAAGCTGAAGATGAGCCAAAACCAAATGCGCATTGGAACAGCATGGACTTGGGTTTTGGGCTGGTTAAAATGTCTGACAAGTCGCTTTACCCTTATTGGAATGCAAGAGAAATGAATGTTTCAACCTTTTCTTGGAATTTCATGGAATATAAAATTCCGATCCTAAAACAATACCTTGGGTTAACCACCGGTTTAGGCTTTGGAATCACCACGCTGAATCTTAAAAACTACAATTTGGTTCATCCCCAAGATTCGATTTATGGTGTGTTGGATACTACGCAAACATACAGACGAAATGGACTTTCATTTTTCTCACTGTCGGCACCTTTGTTATTTGAAATTTGCTCGAAGCAAGAAACCAAAAACAGCTTTTACCTTGATCTTGGTGTCGTAGGATACTGGAATTTAGCAGGATCATGGGCAACTTCTGGTAAACTTCCCAATGGAGATCGTTTTAACCACACAGTCAATTCGCGCTTCGAAATGTCCACTTTTGGTGCATATGCTACGGTAAGGACGGGTTTTGACCATTATGGATTGTTTGCAAATTACAACCTAAGTCCATTGTTTAAGAAAAACGCTACGGCTGCTGTGTATCCAATCACTTTTGGACTTCAATACAACTTTGATTACTAAAAAGATCCAGCATTTGCTCGATTTGAATTAACAAAGGTTGTCCATCGTTCTGGATGACAAAATCTACCAAGGGAATTTTTTCTTGGTCGTCCCACTGGCTGTCCATACGCTTCTCAATTGCTTCTTGGCTCAAGCCGTTTCTTTCCATGATGCGTTGTATTTTGTTTGTCGTAGGCGAAGTGACCAATGCCATGAGATCAAAATTTTTGTAAGCACCCGTTTCAAAAAGTATGGCGGATTCATTAAAAACGAAGGGCGAAGCATTTTGAGCGCAAAACTCCTTGAATTGACTTTGAACGCGGGGATGTACCACCCCATTGACGAATTTCCTGGCCATTGGGTCGTTGAATAGTATTTCGGCCAACCAACCACGGTTTAACTTTCCGTCGAGGTAGCAATTTTCCCCAAAGTAGCTGTGCAAATGTTCGCGGATGTCTTTGTCCTCGTTCATCAAGGTTTGGGCAACCTGGTCTGAATTAAAAACAGGAAAACCTAATTTTTCGAGGATCGATGAAACAAATGTTTTTCCGGACCCAATGCCTCCTGTTAATCCAATGGTTTTCATAAAACGAAGATACAGAAGAATTGATAGGTATGGTGTCCTGACAGTAAATTGCTAAATCACATGAAGCCAAGAACATCCCCTTGGTTTGTTGTGGGTCATTAAATTGCTTTTCCTAACTTTGCCCCATGTCTGAAAAAGATTGGTTTGCTTCTTGGTTCGATACATCGTACTACCACATTCTCTATGACCATAGAAATGAGGATGAAGCCATTTTGTTTATACAAAAACTCATTCAACACCTAAAACTTCAATCGGGATCCCATGTCCTTGACCTTGCCTGTGGCAAAGGGAGACATGCACGCACCCTTCATACTTTTGGTTTGAATGTATTGGGTACGGATTTGTCCCCACAAAGCATTGAATTTGCAGAACAATTCGCTACAGATGGCTTGCAATTTCAGGTACAGGATATGCGTGAAACCTTGCCGAACGTTTGCTTTGACGCAATTTTTAATCTGTTTACGAGCTTTGGGTATTTTGACGTCATTGAAGACAATAGAAAAGTAATCGCTTCGGTACATGAGATGTTAGCCAAACAAGGGGTTTTTGTCATTGATTTTTTGAATCCTACCCTTGTAAAAAACACCTTAGTTCCTGAAGAGGTGATTGAAAAACAAGGAATAACGTTTCACATCCACAGGAAAATAGAGGCGGGCTTCGTGGTTAAACACATTGATTTTGTTGACCAAGGGAAAACGTTTCACTTTGAAGAAAAGGTGCAATTGTTTGGTTTGAAAGACTTTCAGCAAATGTTGGAAGGTTTGTTTACCATTCAAGCCGTTTTTGGGGATTACCATTTGAATCCCTATCATGAAAATGAATCTAAACGATTGTTGTTAATAGCGGAGAAAATATGAATGCTTGGTTGATGATTCTGGTGCTTTTGGGCGCCGTTGTATTGGGGGGGTGGATTGTGTATACCTTGCAAACGAACAACAAAAACCAATTCATTAAATTGGCTCTCGCCTTTAGTGGCGGATTTCTTTTGGCCATTGTGTTTGAGCATTTGCTTCCGGAATTGTATGCCAGCAATAAAGCCAGCATAGGAATCTACATCCTGATTGGTTTCCTGATTCAGTTGATTTTGGAATATTTTTCAGGAGGGATTGAACACGGTCACGTCCACGTGCACAAAGGACAATCCATGCCATGGGTGTTGTTTTTGTCGCTGTCCCTGCATTCTGTGATCGAAGGCATTCCACTGGGAAATCAATTTGACATCGTCCATCACCTGCATCACCACGACCACAAACTATCGCTGTTTTGGGGCATTGTATTTCACCAAGTACCTGTGTCCATTGCCCTCATGACGCTTTTGCTCAGCTCGAACATGTCTAAGGGAAAGGCCTGGCTTGTGCTGCTTTTGTTTGGAATCATGACCCCACTGGGTATAATATTGGGATTGAAAATACCGCTTTCGGACATTGGGTTAAGTGTAAGTGTGGTGTTGGGAATCGTTATAGGAATGTTCTTGCACATTTCCACCACCATTATTTTTGAAACGTCGGAAAACCACAAATTCAATCTCTTGAAATTATCCAGCATCATTGCTGGGGTAAGTAGTGCACTTTTGTTGTATTAAAACAAAGTAAAAAGGTCATTCACCCCGAAAATACGACCAACCGTAAATCCTTCTGCATACGTAACACCGCTAGGCCTGCCAAACTCCATCATTCTTCCCCGTATGAAATTAAAAAAATGCGCATTCGAGATGGGCGTTTCAGGTTCGTTTGAATTTGGATCGTAGAATTGAGAGGCATACGTTTGAATTAAATCAATTTTGTCCTCTACGAAAGGCGTTATGTCTACAACAAAGTCTGGTTTTATATGGTAATCTTGGATATAATGCAAGGTTATTTTTGGACGATAAGCCGTTTGAATCACTCCGTTTCGATGGCTTTCGATTTTGGGCAATCCAGCCAAAAAACATGCCCGTTCAACGATTTTTGCAGCACGTGCATGATCGGGGTGACGGTCCATGATGGAATTTGCCATTACGATTTTAGGCTGGAAATACCTTATTTCTTCAATGATGCGCTGTAAAGTCGCCTCTGTTTCTTCAAAATAACAATCTGGAAAGCCAAGGTTTACACGCGCATGAAGCTTTAGTTTTAGGGCTGCAGCATTGCTCTCCTCAATTCTCATAGCTCCGTTGCCTCGTGTCCCTCTTTCTCCTTGTGTGAAGTCAACGATTGCAATTTTCTTTCCTTCTGAAGCATAACGCAGTAAGGTACCTCCCGCTGAAATCTCAACATCATCGGGATGCGCTGCAAATGCGAGAATGTCTATGTTCATTCGGTTGTAATGTAGCTTTCAATGCTTGGACATGAACACACCAAGTTTCGGTCGCCATAGGCATTGTCAACACGTCTAACGGGTACCCAGTATTTATTGTTTACCAAGTAAGGAAGTGGATACACCGCTTCTTTTGGCGTGTAAGGATATTCCCATTCGCTGTTGATAATGCAAGCTGCGGTATGTGGCGCATTTTTCAAAAGGTTATTTGATTTGTCAGCCTCACCGCGCTCGATGCAAGCAATTTCTTCGCGTATTTTTACCATTGCAGCGATAAAACGATCCAATTCATCTTTATCTTCAGATTCCGTAGGTTCAATCATCAAAGTTCCTGCAACTGGAAATGAAACCGTGGGTGCATGAAAACCAAAATCAATCAATCTTTTTGCAATGTCAGCAACCTCAACCCCTGCCGTTTGCTTGAAAGCCCTGCAGTCTAAAATCAATTCGTGGGCTACGGTACCGTTTTTTCCTTTGTAAAGGATGGGGTAGTGTGCCTCTAAACAAGCGGCGATGTAATTTGCATTCAAGATGGCCAACGAGGTCGATTCGCGAAGTCCTTCAGCACCAAGCATTTTGATGTATCCGTAGGAAATCAACAAAATCAAGGCACTTCCGTAAGGCGTAGCAGAAATTGCGTGAATGGCTTGTGCACCTCCTGTTGGGTGTACAGGGTTTCCTGGAAGAAAAGGCACCAAGTGTGCACCTACCCCAATCGGTCCCATTCCCGGGCCGCCCCCACCATGAGGAATGGCAAAGGTTTTATGAAGGTTTAGGTGACAAACGTCCGCCCCAATGTTTCCTGGATTGGTCAGTCCTACCTGCGCATTCATATTGGCTCCGTCCATATATACCTGTCCGCCTAACGCATGAATAATGGAAGTGATTTTACGAATCCCTTCTTCAAAAACACCGTGTGTAGAAGGATAGGTAACCATGATTCCAGCAAGTTCATTTCCAATGGCAGTTGCCGCAGTTTCTAACTCATCAATGTTGATGTTTCCATTTTCATCGCAACCTGTTACAACCACCTCAAACCCTGCCATTACTGCAGAAGCTGGATTTGTACCGTGTGCAGACGATGGAATGATCATCTTTTTGCGTTGAAAATCTCCATTTGACTCGTGGAACGCTTTGATGACCATAAGTCCTGCATATTCTCCTTGAGCCCCTGAGTTGGGTTGAAGAGAAACACCTGCAAAACCCGTACATTCACAAAGGTCTTTTGCCAAGATATCCATGAACATAGCATATCCTTTCGTTTGTGAAAGTGGCGCAAAGGGATGAATGTTCGCGAAATTTGGATTCGAAATTGGAATCAATTCACTGGCAGCATTGAGTTTCATGGTACATGAACCCAAGGGGATCATGCTGTGAACCAAAGACAAATCTTTATTTTCCAAGCGCTTGATGTAGCGCATCATTTTGGATTCAGAATGGTAAGAATTGAAAATGGGATGGGTGAGAATGGCTTCCTTACGCATTAAGGCCTCTGAAATTCCTACAGGAACGATTTGATTTCCTTCGGAAACGGTATCGAAAAGCGAAAGAATGGTTTCAACATCCTGCATCGTATGGTTTTCAGCAAAACTCAAGCTCAAGGTTTGATCATCAATCATGAAAAAATTCATTCTTGCGTTTTGTGCCTTTTCCATGATGGCTTTTGCATCTAGATTCGAAACAGCAATGGTATCGAAAAAGGAGGTGTGGAGCAACTGATGTCCTTTTTTCAACAATCCTTCAGCGGTTTTCTTCGCTAAATCTTGAACGTGATGAGCGACGCGTTGAAGTCCCGCAGGACCATGGTAAACTGCGTACATGCTTGCCATTACGGCTAAAAGTGCCTGTGCGGTACAAATGTTAGAAGTAGCTTTGTCTCGTTTGATGTGCTGCTCACGCGTCTGTAAGGCCATGCGAAGCGCCATGTTGTCATCAACATCTTTGGAGACACCAATGATTCTTCCGGGTAAGTTTCGTTTGTATTTATCAACCGTTGCGAAAAAGGCAGCGTGAGGCCCTCCATAACCCATGGGTACACCAAAGCGTTGTGAGTTTCCAAACACTACATCAGCGCCCATTGATCCGGGAGAAGTTAACAATACCAAGGAAAGAATATCAGCGCCAACGGCGACTTGAATGCCTTGTTCATGAAAGGTTTCGATGACTTCAGTGAGGTCTTTCACCTGTCCTGTTGCGGTTGGATACTGAAGAATTGCCCCAAAATAGGATCCATCGGAAACAAAATGTTCAACATCCGCGATTGTTATTTCGATGCCTAAATTCTTAGCACGACCTTCAACCACGTCAATGGTTTGAGGAAAACAGTGTTTAGATACCAAGAATTTATTTTTTCCTGCAGTGACATCTGCTCTGCTTCGGGCATTAAAAAACATAAGCATGGCCTCTGCGCCTGCAGTCGCTTCATCCAACAAAGAGGCATTGGCAACTTCCATTCCTGTCAAATCCAAAACCATCGTTTGAAAATTCAACAAAGCTTCCAACCTTCCCTGCGAAATCTCTGCTTGATAAGGCGTGTATGCAGTGTACCATCCTGGATTTTCAAGTACATTTCTTAAAATAACAGAAGGGGTAATGGTTTCGTGGTAACCCAATCCGATGAAAGATTTAAAAACCTCATTGAGCTTGCCAACTTCACTAATGTGCTGCAGGTATTCCGCTTCGGTAATGCCAGGCGCAATGTTCAACTCCTGCTGAAGTCTAATGTCTGAAGGAATGGTTTTGTCAATTAATTCAGAAAGGGAGGAACACCCAATTCTACCCAACATTTCGTTGGTTTCTTGTTGATTGGGTCCTAAATGGCGTGCTATGAAATCAGTCATACAAATGAATATATTTTTGCAAATATACGCATGAATTGACAATCTGATCAAAGAAAGGCAGTCGAAGTATCCTAATCTACGTAACTTAATTTAAGCATATTGGAACCTCCCATATCTTCCAATGGAATCGAAGCAACGTTGATGACCAAGTCGCCGGGGATTAAATACCCTTGTTCTTTCATTAAGTCCTTGATGTCAGCAATGGTATGGTCAGTACTGATGTGAGAATCGTAGAAAAAAGCCTTCACTCCCCATAGAATGTTCAATTGAGATAGAATGGACTTATTGCTGGTGAAAACATAAATTGCGGTATTCGGCCTTTGGGAAGAAATTTTGTAGGCTGTATAGCCAGAAAATGACATGGTAATGATTGCTTTCGCATCCACTCTTTGTGAGAGCCTGCAAGCGTTGAAACAAATTGAATCGGTAATGAAACGCTCGTTGTTCGCATTGGGAAGTTCCTCTTTGTTGTAAATCCCATCGGTTTTTTCCATTTCCTCGATGATGTTTGACATGGTTTTGATAACCTCGATTGGATAATTTCCCACAGAAGTTTCTCCAGACAGCATCACGGCATCGGTACCATCCAAAACGGCATTGGCGACATCGTTAACTTCTGCCCTCGTAGGCGACATGTTGGTCATCATTGACTCCATCATTTGGGTAGCAACGATTACCGGCTTGGCACTTTTAATGCATTTTTCAATGAGCATTTTCTGAATGATCGGAACCCTTTGGTAAGGAACTTCTACGCCTAAATCTCCTCGGGCGACCATGATTCCGTCGCTGAAATGGATGATTTCGTCAATGCACTCCAGTGCTTCGGGTTTTTCAATTTTCGCGATGACCTTGGCCTTTCCGGCTTTCGCCAATATCTTTTCTTTCAATTCAATGATGTCCTCGGCATTTCTCACAAAGGAAAGTCCTACCCAGTCAACGTCTTGTTCAAGGGCAAACGCCAGGTCAACGAGGTCCTTTTCAGTTAAGCAGGGCATCGATATTTTCGTGTTTGGAAAATTCACTCCCTTTTTTGAGGAAAGAATACCGCCTTGAATCACTTTGCAAAGTATTTCATCGGTATGATTTGTTTCGATTACCTCTAAGCACAATTTACCGTCGTCCAATAGGATTCTTTCTCCTTTAGAAACATCCTTCGGCAAATCCTTGTAGTTGATGTTAAATAAATTCGCTGTACCTAAAATCGGTTCGGTCACAATGGTACAGTGGCTACCCACTTCCAACAGAACCCCGTTGTTTTCCATTTCTCCCGTACGGATTTTTGGTCCTTGTAAATCCGCAAGAATCGCAACATTTGCATTGAGCGAAACATTTAATTCGCGGACGGTTTTAATCACTTGTTGGTGAACTTCATGGCTGCCATGAGAGAAATTAATCCTGCAAACATTGAGTCCTGCAATCATCATTTCTTCTAATACTTTTTTATCCGTAGAGCTTGGGCCAATGGTGGCGACAATTTTAGTTTTATTCATTTTTGTTATTGAAATTGTAAATATTCTGAAACTGAAAAATCGGCATCACTGTATTTGTAAGCGGCTATGATTTGACTCATGCTCCTTAAATCATTTACGATGGTATCTATTTCAGCCATTTGATTTTCCTTGAAAACGATGAGGTAATCCAATTGCGGATATTCCGAACACAAGACCTTACCGTTTTGCTTGTTTTTTAACACGTAAAGGAGGGCACCCATGTCTTCGTCGGAAAAGGAATAATAATCGAAAACCTCAGTGTTGGCTCCTTTTTTAGTAGGAATGACCAACGGACTTGTACAATGCTCGAGTTTCCAAGAAAACTTTTGATTTAACAACCAAGCGACGCGGTAATCATTTAAACCAGAACACAAACCAATCACATCGAAATGCTCAGATTCATCTATAGTTAAAATGTATCTCCCATTTTTTTTCACGTAAACAAATGTATTCAATTTCGATGGATTGGTCGTAACCTTTCAAAGCGAGGATGTTATTCAATCGTTAAAAAACCATGATTTGAAAATAAATTCAGAAAATTAACAAGCGTGGAACTACATTAATTTCTACCTTTGAACTTCATATTTTTACGAATGAAACACCTTCTTTTTTTAGTTCTATTTACCCCTTTTATCGCTTTTTGTCAACCTGCAAAAATGGCTAACAATGCGAATACGTATAAATGTATGTTTGGACTGGGTTGGTCGGCCATTGACGATGACGGAGACCCAAAGGCTCTTTTCAATGTGAAAGATTGGCAATATGAGTTATTCCCAACACGGTTGATGTTTGATTATTATTTCTATAAAGGTTGGTCAGGTGAGGCAAGTGTAGGATTTACACGCTACAAAAGCGATCGATTGGTGAATGGGCAATTGGGCATGAAAGGTTTTTTCCTTTCCACAGATGTGAATTTAAAATACTCTTTTTATCGAATGTTGAATGAAGGGGTCATTGATCCATACGTAATCATGGGCGCAGGGGTAAGCATGCGGAATTGTGACGACACCCTGGTTGGGAAAGTAACACCAACCATCAATGTTGGCGCTGGGGTTAATTTTTGGATCAACAATGCCATTGGAATTCAAGTGCAATCATGCGGTAAAATTGGCCTGACTTCAGATTTGTTTGGGAATGCGGATTACTTTCAACACAGCATTGGTTTGGTGGTTCGTCTCGAATCGATGGGAGGTGACAGCGAAGGAACTTTTCAAAAGAAAAACCTTCACCTCGACATGAAGAAAAAGAAAATTAAAACACCCAAAAACAAACATCCCAAAGGGAAAGGAGACGCTTAGTTCTCAATAACAATCCGCTTTGTGATTTCTTGGTTTTCTGTTCGCAGAATATAAAAGTACTTTCCGTTCGCTACCGAAACTGTATCAAACCTAAAAATGTGCCCCCCAGGTTCATACGCTTGGTTGCACAATTCAATTTCTACATCGTCTTCCCCTCGTAAAAACAAGGAAATGTTTCGCTTTTGTTCCGTGGTAAAATAAAAAGGAATTTCTCCAGAAGATACAGGGTTTTCAACTTCATAAAGCTCGCAAAACTTTTTGCTGTCAATGTTTTTTCGATTCAAAAAGCGCAGCAACCATCGGTAAAGAATGATGATAAGTAAAATCGCCAAGGTGATTTTTAAAAAATCAAGCCAAAATGCACTTCCCAATAATCTGTTCATGTGTCCCTGTTTATAATGAAATTACCCCTTCAATCTTTGCCGCTAACTCGTATATGGTGATGATCGCATCTACGTCCATCATGACAACTTTTACACTCAAACTGGTGTAGTTTCCGTTTTTCGAAGGGTGCATGGTAAGCGCTGCATCCTCGTCAAATAAACCCGTGACCAAGGCTATCTTTGCAGAATCGCTGGGCATGATAAACTTAAATAAATACACATTTGGCCATTCTTGTAGCAGCAATTGTTCCTTAAGTCGATCAAAGGTTTCCATGGTACAAAGGTAAAGTTTAAAAAGAAAAAGTGTGCGAATAAATATTTTCAAAGTTTCCAGATCTGATCAATCCCCGATTCAGGTATCTGATGTATTTTTGCGTCGTGAAATTCATTGTTTTTATTACCATTGTATTTTTTGGCATCCAAGTCCATTCGCAATGGGAGTTGCCCGCGCATTTTGCCAAAGATAAAATCCAGTTAGATGGTAAATTGGATGAGAAGGACTGGGCGCTTGCGAAACCAAGCGATGTCGAATTCACCACCATTCGTCCAATTCCTGCATTGAAAAGCAAACGCAAAACCGAAGTAAAATTCCTTTTTAATAACGAAGCCATCTACATTGCAGCCGTATGCTATGACCAAAAGGATTCCATTTCTAAGGTATTCACAGTTCGTGACGATTACAGTCCCAATGCAGACTTATTTTCCATTTACCTCGACACCTACAACGACCATCAAAATGGTTTTTATTTTGGCGTAACCAGCCAAGGGGTGCAATTGGATGCGAAAATATTTAACGGAGATTTTAGCGATCAACTGAACCTGGTTTGGAACAGTAAGGTTGTAAAAACGGACGAAGCTTGGGTGGTGGAAATCTGTATTCCCTATTCCGCAATTCGATTTCCTAAAAAGGACGTGCAGCAATGGAATGTCAATTTTTCACGCCAAATTGCACGTTACCGCGAGGAATCTACTTGGTTTCCCGTTAATCCTGATTTTGAGAATTACTTGGTCCACAGTGGAAAAGTTGTTGGCGTAAAAGAAATATATCCCCCCTTGAGGCTGGGATTGATACCCTATGTTTCAACTTATTTGAACAAAAACAAAAACATGCCAATGTCGAAGTCGCTGTTCGGAGGAATGGACATTAAGTACGGAATCAATGAATCATTTACCCTTGACGTGACTTTGGTTCCGGATTTTGGACAAGTCATTTATGACAATCAAGTTTTGAATACCTCACCCTTCGAAATTCAGTTTAATGAGAACAGGCAGTTTTTTACCGAGGGCATGGAACTCTTTAACAAGTCAGGAATTTTTTATTCAAGAAGGATAGGGATTCAAGCCCCCTGGGAAGTACTTCAAACCAATTTGAAGGAGAATGAAATCATCGCAAGCATACCCGGAACGGCTCAATTGTATAACGCAACAAAATTTTCGGGCCGCACGAAAAAAGGATTGGGCATTGGGGTTTTCAATGCTTTGTCTGCGCCAAATGTGGCTACGGCATACAACACAACCAACGACAGCAGCCGAACCTTCACGGCCTCGCCATTGACGAATTTTAATGCAGTGGTTTTTGACCAAAACCTTCGGAACAATAGTTCTGTGACCCTTACCAATACAAATGTGATCAGACAAGGTGCCTTTTATGACGCGAACGTTACCTCCTTTAATTCCAACCTGAATTCAAAGGGAAACAAGTTCTTCCTCAATACCAAAGCTACTTTGTCGCAGAAACTTTATCCCCAGCTGAATGAAATGGGTTTTAACTATGGCATCGGTGCAGGGAAACAACGAGGCAATTTCGTTTTTAATGGAAATGTTTTTGTAGAAAATGATACGTACGATCCAAATGACCTTGGCTTCAACCCAATGAACAACAGAAAAGTAGCAACGGCTTATGTGGCCTATCGCTATTACAAGCCCTTTTGGAAAATAACCAAATGCAATACCAATGTGTCACTCTCATACAATCGATTGTACAATCCAGATGTGTACACCAGTGCTTCCGTTGAATGGTCCGCGTTCGCAATGACAAAAAAATACCACGCTTTTGGCCTCAATGCCTATTCTGCATTTACCAAGAGTTACGATTATTTCGAGCCAAGAACTTGGGGCTACTTTTACTTAGTCCCTCGTTGGTCGGGCTTTGGCGGGTGGATTTCAACCAACTACCAGAAGAAACTGGCTTTAGACATCAATGCCTCCTTCACCACCTATGAAAATTATTCCGATTGGAAGGTTTACAATCTTGCGTTGAGCCCCAGAATTCGAGTTTCTAAGAAGTGCCTTTTAATTTATAATTGGAACATAGAAAGCACCCGAAACGACATCGGTTACGCCTATCAATTTGGTACACCCGTAGATACCATCCAAGGGATTTTGTTTGGAAAAAGAAACCGAAACAACCTTACCCAGTTGATCGAATTGAATTATACCCTTACCAATCGCATGAACATTTCCTTAAGAACACGCCATTATTGGTCTGTGTTAAAGTACGAGGATTTTTACACCCTAAATCAAAACGGAACCTTGGAAGCCAATCCCACCTTAGGACTGGATGGGCAGGGCATTTCTGCATTCAATTTAAATTACAATGCCATTACGGTTGATCTTGCGTATCGGTGGGTGTTTCTGCCTGGAAGTGAATTGAGTTTGGTATGGAAAAGCGCGGTGTTTTCCTCCGTAAAAGAGGTCACTTCGAACTATTTTCAAAACCTTGACAATACCCTAAACCTGGGCATGAACAATGGGCTTTCAATAAAAGTTTTGTATTGGTTAGACGCACAAAGCATAAAGAAAATCAAAAGAAAATCCTAAGTTTGATTCTTAGTTGTTAAGTTCCTTTGTGAACTGAAACAGCCATTCGTACATCTCATCGGTCCTAAAGATTCTTTCCAAATCTCCGTGGTCTGCGCCTTTTAAAGGTGTGTAAATCAGGTTTTCTCCCCCATTGCAATTTTTGATGGCACGAACGATTTTTTCGGATTCTGAAATGGGAACCGCCGTATCCAATGTACCATGTTGAATCCACAAAGGAACCGTTGCCAAATTACAACCGTCTTTAACATTTCCGCCCCCACACAAGGCTACCGCTGCCGTAACCAATTCTGGATAAGCACCCGCAAAATTAAGCGTACCATACCCCCCCATGCTCATTCCCGCAACATACACGCGGTTTGTATCCGTATTGAAGTTCCGTTGCACAAACTGAAGGACGCTTAAGATCTTCTCAGGACTCCAACCATTGTTCGTTTGGGGTGCGACCACGATGGCAGGAATTTTTCGCCCTTTCTCAATTTCGGAAATGATTCCATAGCGTTTTACACGGTTTAAATCCGTTCCAGATAAACTCTTTCCGTGAAGAAAAATCAATACAGGAGGTTTGGTTTTTAAAATGCTATCAGAAGGCAAATGCAACCAAAAAGCATAATCTGCTTGGCTATAAATGGGTTTCAGTTGAGCGTGCGCACTAAGGTTTGAAAGGAACAAAAGGACTAAAATCAAGATATTTTTCATGCGGCAAAACTAAGGAATGATATCTGCTGTGGCAAATGCAAAAGGGTTGTTAACACTTTTTTAGGAAAACCAAATGTCTGTAATCAGTTCCTTTCCAGCATGTTGATTGATGCGTTCAAGGATGATTTGCTTACCGTTGTAAAGTTCTTCTCGCATCACCGAAGAGTCCATTTCAAGGTGTAAAGTGTTTCCTTTTATGTAGATATTTTTGGTTCTTCTTGCTACCGCAATGCCCATCAGTTCTGGCCATGCGTTGATCACATCCATCTCCTTCATTTTCCCTTCTAAATTATAAACTTTGAATAACCGGTCTATGATTTCTGCCAATGGCTGGCTGTCAGAGGTTCGCTTAAATTCTTCTATTTTCTTATTCATGAGGGATTGGATGGGAGTGAATATCAAAAATACGAAATTCTGCGTTCCGTTCCTTAAAAATAAGTTCGAGTCTTTCACTTTCAGTGTCCGTAATGATTACTTGCCCAAAAAAATCACTGGAGACCAAATCTATCAATTTCAAAATGCGCGTGGAATCCAATTTGTCAAAGATGTCGTCCAACAACAAAACCGGTTTTTGGTTGCAAATTTCAGCGATGTATTCATATTGTGCCAAACGCAAAGCAATTACATAGGATTTTTGCTGCCCCTGTGATCCATATTTCTTTACTGGATTTCCATTCAAGGAAAATAATAAATCGTCCTTATGAATTCCTACGGTACTGTACTGATAAGCCAAATCTTTTCTTAGGTTGGATTGAAGCAACGAAGTAAAAGCCCCTTTGCCAAAGTCTGAACGATAGACCATTTGCACCGTCTCGGTTTCAGCGCCAATGGTTTGATAGTATTTTTCGAAAATGGGAATGAAGGAATCAACGAAAACAAGCCTTCTTTCATAGATTTTTTCTCCAAGCTGCTCCATCGGGGCATCCCAAATTTCAAGTTCAGAGGTGTTTTGATTCCCAAGGTGAATTTGTTTTAACAAAGCGTTTCTCTGCTCCACCACTCGGTTGTAATTCATTAAATTTTCAAGATATTTCTTGTCAATCTGTGAGATAATCCCATCCATCCACTTTCTACGCATTTCGCTCCCTTCCGCTATCAAATCGCCGTCATAAGGAGAAATGAACACCACGGGATACAAGCCTATGTGATCCGCCAATTTTTCATATTCTACTTTGTTTCGCTTGAATACTTTTTTAGCGCCAGCTTTCACAGAACACAATACGGTTGATGAATCTTTTTCGTGTTTAAATTTTCCCTGAATGCTGAAAAATCCGCTGTCAAATCGGATGTTGTGCTTATCCACCCCATTGATATAGGATTTACACATGCTTAAATAATACACGGCATCCAAGACATTTGTCTTTCCAACGCCGTTTTTACCAACCAACGCATTTATTTTGGGACAAAATTCCAACTCCAAATTTTCGTGGTTCTTGAAATTTAAAAGATTGAGTTTGGAAAGGTATTGCATCGTCCTACAAAATTAATTTTTATTGCGCTTGTTTTGTCTTTTTGATGGCTTTTCCCAATCACAAGGATAACTTAGGTTGTTGCTTTTATTTTAACTTTGTCCAAACTTAAGCCCATGTCAAACGCTTTTTATCAATTGCCGAAAGCCATTAACGAACCCGTTAAGCCCTTCGGTAAGGATTCTTTAGAACGAAAAAATCTGCTTGCGCAGTATGAGAAAATGTACAACCAAGCGCCCATCGACATTCCCATGTACATCGGGAGCGAAGAGGTTAGGACACAAGATAAACGCAGAATGTCTCCCCCACATGAGCATGGAAAAACCTTGGGTCATTTCAATTATGGGGATGCAAGCCATGTGCAACGTGCGATAGAATCTGCCCTTCAAGCCAAAGCAAAATGGGCAAAACTCCCTTGGGAAGAACGCGCAGCCATATTTTTAAAAGCAGCAGATTTGTTGGCAGGACCTTTCCGCGATAAAATGAATGCCGCGACCATGCTTGCACAATCAAAAAATGTCTTTCAAGCAGAAATTGATGCCTCTTGTGAGTTGATCGACTTCTTTCGTTTTAATGTGCAATACATGACACAGATTTATAAGGAACAACCTGAATCTTTGCCAGGAATGTGGAATCGCTTGCAATATCGACCTTTGGAAGGGTTTGTTTTTGCCATCACCCCCTTTAACTTTACCTCCATTGCAGCCAACCTTTGTGCTGCGCCCGCAATGATGGGAAATGTTGTCGTTTGGAAACCTTCCGATACCCAAGTGTATTCCGCACAAGTGATCATGGAGCTTTTCAAGGCAGCAGGGCTGCCGGATGGTGTGATTAACATGATTACCGTAGAGGGTCCTGTGGCCGGAGACATAGTTTTCAAGCACAAAGATTTTGCAGGTTTACATTTTACAGGATCTACAGGGGTCTTCAAACATCTTTGGAAAGAAATTGGAGCGAACCTGGATTCCTACCGCACCTATCCTCGAATTGTTGGAGAAACCGGAGGTAAAGATTTTATCATTGCCCACAAATCTGCTGTGCCTGCCGAAGTAGCCACCGCAATGGCGCGAGGTGCCTTTGAGTTTCAAGGACAAAAATGCTCTGCTGCCTCCCGTGCATATGTTCCTTCTAACCTTTGGGAAGAAGTTAAGAAGCACTATGTCGACCAAGTGAATTCCTTTAAAATGGGAACGCCCGCCAAAACAAGTAATTTCGTAAATGCAGTCATTGATGAAAAAGCTTTTGATAAAATTGCAGCATACATTGATTTCTGTAAATCCCAACCCGATGCAGAAATCATCACAGGCGGGAAGTATGACAAAACGCAAGGTTATTTTATCGAACCAACAACCGTTGTGACCACCAATCCCACATTTCGGACCATGTGCGAAGAAATTTTTGGTCCAGTATTAACCATTTACGTTTACGACGCTGAAAAATTCGAAGAAACCTTGGACATTCTGGACGCTACCTCGGATTACGCCTTAACTGGTTCCATTCTTTCACAAGATCGATATGCAATCCAATTGGCAACCGAAAAATTGGAGCACGCCGCTGGAAATTTCTATATCAACGACAAGCCTACGGGCGCTGTCGTGGGACAACAGCCTTTTGGTGGGGCAAGAGGTTCGGGAACGAACGACAAAGCAGGTGCAATGATGAACCTTTTGCGCTGGACTTCTGCACGCACCATCAAAGAAACTTTTGTCCCTCCAACAGATTATAAATATCCCTTCTTGGAAGAATAATTGTAACAATTTTCCTTTGAATTCTTTTACCATTGTCAGACCTTTGCTTGGGATTTCCCATTTTTCATAAGGGTCTTTCAAGAACCCTAAAATTCATTGAAAATGTTAAAATTTGGCTTGGTATCCTTCCTGTTTATTATCACCATTGTTCAATCCATGTTTCCCTCATCCTACACTGGAGCAGGAGAGAATGTATTCTATCATGTGAGACATACTTCGGCGATTCAAAAGAATGAAGCATACAAAAGCCATTCCTTGTCGTCCCTCCCGAATAAATTGTTGAAGTATGTACCCGATGCAGGTACCGTTATTCTCATTGATTTTCGATTGCCCTCCAATAAAAAGCGATTGTGGGTGATACAAGACCATAAAATACTTGTGAATTGCAGGGTGGCGCACGGAAAAAAATCTGGATGGGTGAAGACCACCCACTTTAGCAATCAACATGAATCAAACATGAGCTGCATTGGCACCTTTCTAACAGGTGACGAATACCAAAGCGAACAAATCGGAAGAGCAATGTATCTTCATGGAATGGACAAAGGCGTCAATGACAATGCCTTTCAAAGAGGAATTCGTTTTCACGCATCAACATACCTTTCCGATGCTTTCTTGAGAAAAAATGGAAGGATTGGAAGAAGCCTAGGATGTTTCACCACAGAAAAAAAATACAATGACATCATCATTGATGTTTGTAAATCCGGTACCCTTGTTCATGTAATCGCCAATACGCAAGGAAAATAAAAGGGAAGGGCATTGTGTCATCTGCTTGTTTTTTTTTCTATTTTTAAGCGATGATTACAACACTTACAGACGGAACCAAGGTTCATTGTTTGAAAAAGCCAGAAGCGAAAATGCTCGATCACCACGTTGAAGGATATCTGCAACATGGCATCGTTATTAAAGAAAATGATGTAGTTTTTGACGTCGGTGCCAATGTGGGTGTTTTTGGCGTAAGGGTACTTCAAAAAGCGCCAAATGTACAAGTGTTTTGCTTTGAACCCATCCCCCAGATTGCGAACGTATTGTCTAAAAACGCAGAGATGCATGGGCAAGGAAAAATGACCGTCATTCAAAAAGGTGTTTCGGATAAACCCCAACAAGCTGTTTTTACCTATTTCCCTAATACACCGGCGCTTTCCACACTTCACCCAGAACAATGGGATAACAATCCAGGGTCTTTTAAAAATGCCGTGAAAAGCACCATGAAAAATCCACCGGTTAACATGAAATGGATGAAATGGATTCCTACTTCCTTTTCTGGCATCATTGCAGCTTACCTCGTTCGCGGCAGACAAGTCATCCATTGTGAGCTCACCACCCTCTCTGATGTAATAAAAGAAAAAGGCTTAGATAAAATCGACTTGCTCAAAATAGATTGTGAAGGGGCTGAATGGGCCGTGTTAATGGGGATTCAAGCAGAAGATTGGCATAAAATAAAAGCCTTGGTAATTGAGGTTCACGACGTTGATGACCGCTTGAAAAATACCCAACATTTATTAGAAAAACATGGCTTCGCAAAACAAGTCATCGAGCAAGAAAGCGGATTGGAAAATTCTAAAATGTATAATTTATTCGCTACCAGATAATGAATGCACTAACGTTCGCCGTATATACTGTAATTCTATTGATTTCAACCAATTTAATTGGGTTAGTGTATTCCATGGTAGTGCTTTATACCCCCCTATTTAAAAAGTATCGAATTCAACAAAAACCCTATCAAAAAGGCATTTTTAAGAAAAGATTTCCCTTGTATTTTTTAAATCTCATGCTTTTACTCCTTATCTCTGGCGTGGGAGCGTATTTTCTTTTTCCAATCATCGAAACCACATGGACCAACGGATGGATCATTGCGCTGCAAGTCCTGATTGCTTTTGTTGTGGATGATGTTTTCTTCTACTTCTTTCACCGCTGGATTCACCAGAATAAATTTATGCTCGGAAAAATACACTCCATTCACCACCGTGCAAGCCCGCCTTTTCCATTGGAGTATTTATACAATCATCCCCTTGAATGGATGCTAGGAATGATAGGCGCTGCCTTAGGGTTTGCCGTAATCATGATTTTTATGCCCATAAACATGTTCGCATTTTTCTTATTTGGTGCCATCCGAAACCTTCACGAAATTCACATCCATTCAGATCTAAACCTGCCTTTCATCAGTCAAATTCCACTCATCTCAAAATCAAAGCACCACGACGACCATCACGCGATGCTCGAAGGAAACTATGCATCAACTTTTGCCTGGTGGGATAAAATATTTAAGACCGAAATAAAATAACCGTGAAATTGTTATTCTGTTTTTTGTTAATCCTAGGTTTTTCATCCTTTGAAAAGGAGCACAACGCGTATGATTTAACCGTAAAAGCAACCGGGATTAAAAGTAAAAACGGGCAAATAGAATTCGCGCTATACAAAGACAACAATGTATTCGCAAAAGAAGGGAAAACCTACAAACTCATCCGTAAATCAATCACTGATGATGAAGTGAGCTGCACCTTCAAAGACCTGCCCGAGGGAAAATATGCAGTGTGTATTTACCACGATGCCAACAATAACCACCTTTGTGACAAGAACTTTTTCGGCATCCCAACCGAAGCCTATGGTTTCTCCAATAACCGAAAACCCATCCTATCAATCCCTACCTTTGACGATTGCTCAGTGCAGTTGAACGCAAACAAATCCATCTCTATCAAATTGATTTATTGAGTTTTATTAACAGGTTTCTTGCGGTTGCTAATTGTTTTTTTAACAAATTTGACCAAATTTTAATAAGATGAACAACATTATAAAATCCATCACCTTTCTTTTTTGCATGGCGATCTCTGCTAACATGTTATCGCAAAAACAAATTGAAATACGTAAAACCATCATCATCCAAGGCAATGATACCACCATTACAGAATCCAAAACCGAATGGGTGGACTCTGCGCTTGGAAATTCGTTCCAGTTGAGAGGATTCGAAACAGAAGGAATTCCTTCTGAAGGTAAAAAAATAGAATTAAAAGTAATGGTAGGGGATGAGAAAGACCTAACAGAGTCTAGGGATTCAAAACGTATTGTAACGATAAACCCTGATTTATTTAAAGGACAAAAATCGCCCTCCAAAAAGAACGGAGAAAAAGATGATTTCCTGAAATTTGCATCCAGTGATTACGCGCACTACGCCGGTTTTGGCATCGGTGTAAATGGTTTTATGAATGCCAATGATAGAATTGCACTAAAAGAAGACGCACCTTTTCTGGAACTTGATTTCGCTAAAAGTTTGAATTTGCAATTTAATGTTTTGGAAAAAAGATTCGCCATTTACCATGAATACATCGGCTTAACCACAGGCATTGGCTTTCAGTGGAACCGATATGCGTTGAAAAACAACGTCGACTTAGCCAAAAACAACGATTCAATTTTTGGAATGCCTAACACAAATCTCAATTATACTAAAAATGTAATGCGCTCCACGTATTTGCAAGTGCCATTGCTTTTAGAATTTAACTCGAACAAAGATGCCGATAAAGCTTGGCACCTCAGCGCAGGTGTTGTGGGTGGTATTCGAATAGCCTCATCCTGGAAGACGAAATGGGAAAACAATGGAAATACACAAAAAGCAAAAACAAAGGATGACTATCATTTGAACCCATTCAGCGCAAACCTACTGTTGCAATTGGGTTTTTCACATACAAACTTGTTTATTCAATACGGGCTGACAGAAGTTTTTGAAAAAAACAAAGGGCCTCAATTCTCGCCCGTTACAGCTGGGGTTTTTCTTAGTTTCTAATCCTAAGCATGAATCTTTGTCCGACTTGGGGCTGGGTACAACTTTAGCCAAAGCATCGTTTCTTTTTTATGAAGATTATGAATGTCAGAAAAGAGATTTTGATTTCATTCCCTTATTTTTGATTCATGGAAGACCATGGAAGAAGAAATTTTATAAAATTAAGCGGTCTCCTCGCTGCTTCGACCGTCACTTTTCCAAGTAAAATCCTATCTACAACTGCTGATCACGTCCCGATAAAAACAATAAAACCCACAAAATTAGCCAAAGGCGATACCATTGCAATTGCCGGATTGGCTGGAGCCGTTTGGGACCAAAATTATGTTAGCCTGTTTACAAACACCCTAACGCAACTCGGTTTTAAAATCAAAGTAGGAGAAAATGTACGCAAGAAATTTGGTTACCTCTCCGGTACAGACGAAGACCGTGCGAATGAATTAAATGCCTTCTTTGAGGATTCCACCGTTAAAGGAATTTTTTGCATCAAAGGAGGGTGGGGGAGTGCCAGAATCATTGACCTCATTGATTATGAGCTGATCAAAAAAAATCCCAAGGTTTTCATGGGGTTTAGTGACATTACATCCCTGCTAAATTCTATTTATGCCAAAACAGGATTGGTTACTTTCCATGGCCCAGTCGGATATTCTACCTGGAACGCATTCTCCATCGATGCACTGAAAAACGTACTTTTTACCGATGTGCCAACGTCTTTTCCCACGGCGCCACTGCAGAACCAAGCCTTTCAAACCCTTAAGTCAGGTAACGCGAAAGGAGAAATGGTCGGAGGAAACCTTTCCGTAATCTGCTCAATCATCGGGTCTGGGTATTTGCCAAATTGGGAAAATAAAATTCTGTTCCTAGAAGAAACAAATGAGGAGCCCTACAGAATAGATAGAATGCTCACCACGCTTCGACTCACCGGTGCATTTGATAAAATCAATGGAATTGTCCTAGGACAATTCACGCATTGTGAACCCGAAAACCCGCTTACTTCCTTTTCATTGATTGAAGTGCTCAAACAACACGTAAATTGCATTGATGTCCCTGTATTTATGGGAGCGCCCATAGGACATGTAAGCTTTAAATGGACCATTCCCGTTGGACTGCCGTGCGAGATGAATGCAGATGTCGGAACCCTTAAAATGCTAGAAAGTGCCGTTTCATAATTCCAAAAGGTCACTTTTGTATATTTGTACCCTAATTAGTTGATGCCATGAATTCAGAATCTTTACAGCCAAACAAAAACACCATCCTTCAAGCCTTTGAATTGATGTGCGATGCCAAACATTTGACTGAAATTTATGAATTGAACAAAGAAATCACTTCGAAATACGTACACGCTACCTCGCGTGGTCACGAAGCCATTCAGATTGCATTGGGACTTCAGCTCACTGAAAACGATTGGGTTTCCCCATATTACCGAGATGACAGCATTCTCTTAAGCATTGGAATGTCACCTTATGAATTAATGCTTCAAGTTTTTGCTAAAAAAGAAGATCCTTTCTCAGGCGGGAGAACCTACTATTCACACCCCTCATTGAACCTTCCCGATAAACCAAAAATCATCCACCAATCTTCTGCTACAGGCATGCAAGCCATTCCCACCACGGGAATTGCTATGGGTTTACAATACAAAGAAAAAATGGGAATGGTTGGGCCAGATGCCGTTCCGGGGGTGGTCGTTTGCTCTCTAGGGGATGCCGCTTGTACTGAAGGAGAAGTTTCTGAAGCCCTGCAAATGGCTGCCTTGAAAAAATTACCGATCCTTTACCTCGTGCAAGACAATGGTTGGGACATCTCCGCTAATGCGGCCGAAACACGTGCACAAGACATCACCCAATATGCAAAAGGCTTCAATGGCATCGAGGTACGGACCATTGATGGAACCGATTTCTCCTTGTGCTATGAAACCGTGAACGAAGTTTTGCAAACCATCCGATCCGAAAGACGTCCCTTCATTATCCATGCACATGTTCCTTTACTTGGCCATCATACCTCAGGCGTTAGGAAAGAATGGTACCGAAATGACTTAAAAGAAGCGGCTGAAAAGGACCCCTTCCCGAAACTTAAAAAGACATGTCAGAATCATGGCGTTGCCTTGGCGGATCTCATCTTGGCTGAGTCAAATTCTAAAAAACGGGTAGATTCCGATTACTTGAAAGCGTTGAATGCCGAAGATCCAGATCCAAAAAGCATACGAGATTTTATTTTTGCACCTACAGAACTTACCGAAGAACAAGGTACACGCGAACCTGCAGGGAGAAAAAAAACAGTAATGGTCGATGCTGCACTTTTTGCCGTAAGGGAATTAATGCAAAAACATCCCGAGGCAATTTTATACGGTCAAGATGTGGGAGGAAGACTCGGAGGGGTTTTTAGAGAAGCAGCAACACTTGCACAAAGCTTTGGGGATCATAGGGTTTTCAACACCCCCATTCAAGAGGCTTTCATCATCGGCTCCACCGTGGGGATGTCTGCCGTAGGACTAAAACCCATTGTTGAAGTCCAGTTTGCAGATTACATCTGGCCAGGGCTTAACCAACTTTTTACAGAAGTATCCAGAAGTTTTTACCTGTCCAATGGAAAATGGCCTGTAAGCTGTGTGATTCGTGTACCCATTGGTGCATATGGATCGGGTGGACCATACCACTCTTCCAGCGTTGAATCGGTTTTGGTGAATATTCGAGGGATTAAAGTCGTCTACCCATCAACAGGAGCAGATCTCAAAGGACTCATGAAGGCCGCTTATTACGACCCAAATCCCGTTGTCATTCTTGAACATAAAGGTTTGTATTGGTCAAAAATTCCTGGTACAGATGGTGCAATGTCAATTGAGCCTGATGAAAATTACAGCATCCCCATTGGAAAAGCAAGGACCGTTCAATCAGCATCTGATGAAAAAGTAAGCAACGGAGAAAGCGTAGGCGTAATAACCTATGGCAGAGGAGTGTATTGGACCCTTGAAGCAGCTAAAAATTATCCTGAAACAATTGAAATATTGGATTTACGGACCCTCAATCCTTTGGATGAAACTGCCATCTTTGAATTGGCAAGAAAACATGGCAAGGTGTTGGTCGTTACCGAAGAATCCCAAGAATGCTCCTTTGGACTCAGCCTCATCGGACGCATTCAAAAAGCATGCTTTAGTGAATTGGATGCACCGGTTGGCTTGGTGGGTTCCGTTGATACACCTGCAATTCCACTCAACTCAGCACTCGAGGCCGAAATCTTACCAAATGCCGAAAAAGTCGCCAAAGCGTTGGATTCTTTAATGAAGTACTGATGTGGAAAGTTTTTGTTCTGTTTTTTGTATCTCACATTGCTTGGTCACAATCCATATGCAACCCCAATGGAAATCTCATCATATACTCTAATTATGACGGGGGTATTCTCACCATTAACGTAGATCAAAACATTCCCAACCTAATTCTTGGCATCTGTACCTATGAGCCCATACAGGTAACCCTAAGCGGCCCCTTTGTTTCAAACGTTACTCAAGTAATCTATGCCGGATTTAATTCAGCCCAAAACAATAATAATTGTTTGTTAGGAAACTACCCAACCAGCATAACGGGAGTCAATCCTTCAATTGTGGTCATTAATCCGCCTCAAAATCCGCCCTCTGTTGGTTACACGCCCCAACATAACAATGGCGCTGGGCCGTGGGGAGGCCTCATGGTTGGGGTAGCAGGTTTATGTGACACCAATGTAAACGCCGGAGGAGGAAATACACCCGATGAAATTGTTTACTACTTTCAAAATACCACAGGCGCAACATTGCGCAGTCATTTTACACAATATGCCTGCTGGTTATACGATACCTTGTCGATTTCGCAAGGAGGAAATTGTTGTATTTTACCCCCATCCCTTTGCCCCAATCCGATTGATTTAACAACCAACGTTACCCAAACCACTTGCGGACTGGCCAATGCCTCCATAGAAGTGCTGGTAAATGGCTTAAACCAAGGAAGTTTTTCATGGTCACCGAATGTTTCCAATGAGAATGTTTCTGATTCCTTAACTCCCAATACCTATCAAGTTTTTGTCAATTTAAATGGTTGTTATGCCGACACCTCCATTTCCATTTTACCCTCATCAGCCATACTGTCTGTACAAAATTTAATTACCGCAGCAGCATGCAATGACAACAATGGTGAACTTGTCGTTAATTCAGTGCAAGGGGGGCAAGCGCCTTACAATTACATCCTTTCTGGCATTGCGCCGCAAGTAACGTCGACTTTCGCCAACCTTGCCGGTGGTGCCTACTCCCTAACCGTAGAGGATGTCAATGGTTGTCAATTGAATACACAAGTGACCATCCCAATCCTTGGCGCTCCTAACTTCATTCAATATGAAAAGCTAGATCCAATTTGCACCAATGACAAAGGATTCATAAAAATATTAGGCGCAATTGGAGGAAATCTACCTTATGTTTTTACCGTGGATGGTGTAACCGTAGATTCTGTCAGTTTGGGATTAAACCCAGGGATTCATATGCTAACAGTTACAGATGCAAATCAGTGTTCATTTGCACAAAATGTTATGATTTTTGAGGGTCCCATCGCTTCAAATTTATTTTTCCCCAATGTCTTTACACCGAATGCCGATTTTGAAAATGATTTGTGGTGCCTTCAAAATCCATGTGGACTAAACATTCAAGGGGCCATTCAAGATCGTTGGGGAAACTTGGTTTGCGAACTTTCCACTGACCAAATCTGCTGGGATGGTTTACATAAAAACGAAAGGTGTGCCGAAGGAATTTACTTTTATTCAGTAATCGCCACTTTCGAAAATCAAAGTGACATTTATCATGGATTTATACATTTAATTAAATAAGATGAAATTTAAAGAAATCATTGAGCAAGTCGAGGTTTTTCACAATGCCTTTGGTATAGAAAACAACAACCAACCTACCCTCTTAGATGAACCCTCTGTGAAATTAAGATTCAATTTGATGAAGGAAGAAAATGAGGAGTACCTAGAAGCCGCTGAAAAAGGAGACATCGTAGAAATTGCGGATGCATTGGGGGACCAGCTCTACATTCTATGCGGAACGCTTTTGCGTCATGGTATGCAACACAAAATTGAAGAGGTGTTTATGGAAATTCAACGCTCGAACATGAGTAAACTCGATGAAAATGGAAAACCTATTTATCGGGAAGATGGAAAAGTACTAAAATCAAACTTGTACTTCAAACCCAACATAGCGCAGTTCTTTTAGTCCAAAAGTTATTCACTTTAGCCGTTTGATTAAAACATATAGCAGGCTCGTGTAGAGCACCTAGGTTTTATACTTTTAGGTCCTGAATCTTACCCTATGTTTGACCCATCGCTATTTTTTACGTCCCCCTCACAAGTTCAGTATACCCCTGAACAACTGGGTAACACAGTTTTTTTTGCCCCTGAAAATTCTGAGGAAATTGAGGAAGGATCCATTTGCCTTTTCTTTGTTCCAGAATACCGTGGAGACAAAAACATCCATCATACCAATCCATTGGACTTCAGATCAGCTCTCTATACCTTGTATCCCACAAATGGTTGGAACAGGAAAATATATGACCTAGGTAACCTTAACCCTGGCGAAACGCTCAATGATACGTATTTTGCCATTCAAACCGTCGTTTCAAGTCTTCTGAAATTAAACTGTATTCCCATCGTAATTGGAGGCAGTATGGACCTTGCCTTTCCAATCTCAGTTGGTTTTGAATCAAATGAACAACTCTTTAACATTTGCTGCATTGATGAAAAAGTTCACCTAGGTGAGCCCACATCTGATGTGAAAAGTGCAGGTTATTTGAGCGCGCTGCTGTTGAGAAGGCCTTGTTTTCTTTTTAACCATGCAACCATCGGTGTGCAACCCAATCGGAACAACCCAGCCTCCCTCGACCTTTATGAGAAATTATTTTTCGATGAAAGTAGGCTAGGGGCATTTAATGCTGACTTCAAAACAGCAGAACCACTGTTGAGAAATGCGGACATTGTTTGCGTAAACCTAGATGCAATTAAAGCGTCAGAGCGACAACAAAAAGTTGGGAATCCTAACGGATTTAACGTCGAACAAATTTGTCAAATCGCAAAGTATGCCGGAATAAGTGACAAAACCTCTTGCTTCGGGATTTTTAATCCCTCGGAATCAACCTCTATGGATGCTGCCATCATTGCCCATAGCATTTGGTACTTCCTGGAAGGCGTTGAAAGTAGAAAAGGAGATTTTCCCATTGGCAGCAAGAAAGACTACCTGAGGTTCACCGTCGTGCTCGACGATACAAACCAAGAATTGGTGTTTTATAAAAGTAACAAATCAGACCGATGGTGGCTTGAAGTTCCCTACCCACCTAATGAATTTCCAAAGTTTGAAAGACACCACCTTGTGCCTTGCAATCAATTCGATTACGACAACGCTATGAACAACGAACTTCCGAACATTTGGTGGAAAACCTATCAAAAACTAGGTTGACTTCACCCTTAAATTTTCACAATTTTTTTGATTTGCATTTTTTTATTTAATTTAGCGTGCATTTAATCCCCAACGGTGGAGAGAAGAATGTTTTAATTGCAAGTTAAATATTTTGTATGGTATTGAAAATGAGATCCTTATTCATAATTTTCTTCTTGTGTACAAGCGCAATGTTTGCTCAACAAGATAAGTTGATTACCAATTTTATGTATGATAAAATGAGTATAAATCCGGGTGAAACGGGTTTAGACGATGGGATTTGTGCCACTTCCATTTATAGAAATCAATGGGATAAAGTAAATGGGGCTCCCAATTCTGCTGTGTTAAACGTTGCAGCAAACATGAATCGTTTCTTTCCTGGTGGACTTGGTATTTCTTTCTATCATGATGCAATCGGTTTTTCAAGACAGAATAACATTTTGTTAAATTATTCTTACCCAATTTCTTTAGGTAACGTTGGCACCTTGGGTGCAGGCATTGGAGTAGGTATGATGACATATGCAATGAATCCTTCATGGATACCACCTCAAACCTTAGTTGACCCTACATTGCCAGCCGCAAATTTTACTTCAGCCAACCTAGACCTTAATTTTGGACTTTATTTAAAAGGAAAAAATTTTTACGCTGGCTTATCCTCAACCCATTTAAGCGAATCGGAATTGTTGGGGTCCGCTACTGGAATTGGTACAACGGGATATTCAACGGCAAGACACTACTACGCAATGGGAGGGTATAAACTTTCAAACGTAGGTCCTGGATCATTGGATTTTAATTTATTGATGAGAACAGACATGGTGAAATATTCAGTAGATATCAATACAAGGTATTTCTTCAAAAAAGATGGAGACGACATCGCCTACGCTGGTTTAACCTACCGTACGTCAGATGCACTCGCAATTATGTTAGGATACAACGCGTTCAAAAACTTTACGGTTGGTTATTCATATGACTTAACCATTAACAAATTATCGAGCATCTCAAGAGGTTCGCATGAGTTTTTTGTAAAATATTGCTATTATTTACCAATGCCTCCGAAGACGTATTCAACACATCCAAGATGGCTGGGTAATTAATTGTATGTATTGATGTTGTAACCATTTTTATTGTTCTGCCGTTATACCCGAGCTTCAAAAACCTGTAGCAAGTATAGTTTGGATAATGTAAGAACCAAAAAAGGAAAAAATGAAAAGAATTTTTGCTTTCGCAATTGTAGTTTTACTACTAACATCCTGTGACCCTGTAGATGGAAATCTTGTTGGGGTTAAGGGCCGTGATACTTTCTATCCAGATATTTTGGGTCCAGGGAAAGTTCCTTACGGAATGGTGTACATTCCATCCGGTGCCTTCCAAACAGGTGAGGATGATAAAGACATTATGGGTTTACATACCACCCGTAGTAGAACCATTTCGTTGCAAGCTTATTATATGGATGCTTCGGAAATATCAAACAATGAATACCGTCAATTTGTAAATTGGGTCAGAGATTCAATAGCAAGAGAAAAATTGTATCGCAGACAATCAGGGGATGATGCCGAACAATGGGTGAATGTGCCTGATGATTTCTTCAAAGAGCCTTACCGTTCTGTTATTGCCTCAGGTTCTGATGTACAGGGTGCAAATGATCCTTTTCAACCTTTCATTACAGAAGACGAAGCCCAAGACCTAGATCGAGCCTATTTAATGTTAATGGGTTACAACAACGGTTTGAAATCCAATAATTCAATTTGGGAAAAATTCAAAGCTAAAGAATCCGATGTCAAAAAAATCACAAGAGATAAATTAGACATCACCCTTAATCCAGAGGAAGTTTCTGCCATTCTTAGTACCTATTCAAATGAAGTGGGTAAAACTGGAAAACCCGACGAAAAAGGTTTGAAACAAGAAACTGAATACAAAGCTGTAACTAAAGCGCAAGGGGGTAGAATAGAAAACAGAAAATACTTTATTTTAAACTGGGAGGTTCCAATCAGTTATGAAGATCCAGAAATTGCAATGTTGTTATCAGATATGTATGTTTCCAATGAAGAACAATTTTACAAAAACAAGCAAATTGATACACGTTTGTTGTTCTACGATTATTACTGGATAGACTATAAAGAGGCAGCCAAAAGAGGAAAGGTGAAAACCGCTGATAATTCCTTCTCAGGTACGTTAAACAATTTAGACCCTAAAGCCCGAAGAAATCCGCTTTCAAAAGATGACAAATCAAACGGAATGCACAGATCTACCCTTACCAATGATGGATCAATGGTTTGGTATGATGGAACGGTTTCACCATTAGACACATCTTACAAAACAATTCCGCAAGATGACAAAGGAAATCTTTTGGTTGAAACAGATTATCTTAACAATCCTGGTCAAGACTTGGATTTAGGTTACTCCAACAGCAAAGGTCAACACAATGCCATTCGGGGACATTCTGACCGAAGCAGGTTCATTATTAAGGAACGAATTAACATTTACCCAGATACATTAAGTTGGGTACGTGATTACACCTACTCTTTTCACGATCCAATGACAGAAAACTATTTTTGGCACACAGCTTACGATAATTATCCTGTAGTAGGTGTTACTTGGACGCAAGCCAAAGCCTTCTCTGTTTGGAGAACACAACTTTACCATAGCTGGTTACTAGCGAATGGAGATCTTTATGTAAATGATTTCAGATTGCCAAGTGAAATGGAGTGGGAAAGAGCTGCACGTGGTGACCTCGAATTGTCCCAATACCCTTGGGGTGGACCATACATTCGAAATGCAAACGGTTGTTTCCTTGCGAATTTTAAACCGATGAGAGGTAGGTATTTTGAGGATGGTGGTTTCCATACCGTAAAAGTGTATTCTTACAATCCAAATGCGTTTGGTCTGTATTGTATGGCAGGGAATGTTGCTGAATGGTGTAACACCGCTTATGATGAGTCAGCTTATGAATTTACGCATGACATGAACTCTGAATATGTTTACGATGCAAAAGACGATGACCATCCAGTTAAGAAACGAAAAGTAATCAGAGGAGGTTCTTGGAAAGACATAGGGTATTACCTAATGAATTCTACACGAACTTATGAATACCAAGATACCGCTAAATGTTACATCGGATTCAGAAATGTAATGACACACTTAGGTCGTGGTGGTAGAGATTTGGATTCAGAAAATGGAGAAGAAATCCAAATGGATATCCAGTTAAAGTAGTAAGCAAAAACAAATAAATAAATCTAAAGTTTAACAATTAAATTAACAAGTTATGAGTGCAAAAGGAAACAAAGTAGGAATTTGGATGGCGAAGCCGAAAGGAAGAACGGTAATGGGTTTCGCTTTTGGTTTAGGAGCTGCCATTGTAATTATTGGTGCATTGTTTAAAATCATGCACTGGCCATTTTGTAATGAAATGTTGATCGTTGGTCTTGGAACAGAGGCTGTACTTTTTACTCTAAGTTCATTTCAATTAACGCATGCCGAACCAGATTGGTCTATTTATTATCCATACCTAGTTAACATCGAAGACCGTGCAACGGTTGCTCAAGAGGACGATGGTACCATGAGAAACCTATTAACAAGTCCAGTGGCAGTTAATTCTGGAGGATCAGGAGGTGGTTCTGAAGCAACTGAAAAAGTGGCTGAGTTAATGGAAAAAGCTAAAATTGATCAAGCCCTATTGGATCGTCTTGGAAATGCGATGCGTGACTTAAGTCACAATGCAGAGCAGTTGAAGAGCGTGTCCTCAGCAGCTTCAGCAACCGATTCTTATGTAGCATCTTTGGAAGAAGCTTCTAAGAAAATGTCAAGTCTTTCTGACGCTTACCAACGTGCATCAACTTCTATCGCCGGTTTAACTTCGAACACAGAAGCAGGTGAGTCATTTGGTGAACAAATGCAAAAAGTTTCCAAAAATCTTGCCGCGCTAAACAATGTGTATGAATTGCAATTGCAAGGTTCTTCAGCGCATCTTGAAGCGACTAAAGGATTCCAGCAGCAAGTTGTAGACATGATGTCTAATCTATCTGCATCTGCAGAGGATACGAAATTGTACCGCGAAAATATGGCCATGTTGGCTCAAAATCTTACTGATTTGAACAACGTTTATGGTAACATGTTGAAAGCAATGCGTTCATAAGTAGTATATTTTTGTAGAGTTTAAAACTTAAAATTTAAGAAATTATGGGAGGAGGTAAGGAAACACCAAGACAAAAGATGATTTCGATGATGTACATCGTACTCACCGCGCTCTTGGCCTTGAACGTATCAAAACAAATCTTGGATGCCTTTGTAGCGATTGAAGCGAATATCCAGAAAGGTGCATTAACACAGTTAGAACGAGGCGATGAGTTAAAATCAGATCTTTCTTCCGAATTAGCTTCTTCAAAAGGAGAGGATGAGGCTGCGAAAAGAATTAAAATTGAAGCTGCGCTAAAGTCAATTGCTGAAATCGATAAAGAAACCCAATTGGTAATCAAAAACATCGATGATGCTAAGTTGTTGTTGTTGGAAAAACTAGGTGAGCTTAACAAGACGCCAAAAGATCAAGACAAAGATGCTATATTATGGGTGAAATACAGTGAAAATGATCCTTTAAGACCTTCAAAACTGAATCTTACGGCATTGCAATCCAAAGATGAATTTGACACTCCAATGCGTGAGCTAGGGATTAAAGAATTAGAGAACATTGACAAGGCTGGGGTGGGAATGAAAAAGGTTTGGGAACCATACAAGAACTACAGACAACGCATTGTAGAAATTTGTGGAACCAAAAGTGTTGAAGGTAAGAAATACGTAGTAAAATTGAATGGATCAGTGGATGCTTTTGTAGACAATAAAGGTCTTCAGGATGCTGTTTCAAAATTGATTTCAAAAGGAAATAAAGTGGATCCAGCGGATTTGCCCGACCTAACCACCTTATATTCTGAATTAACCAAGAATGAATTAGACGAGTATGGTCATGATGGAGACATTCAAAAAAACGTTCATTGGCTAGGTCGTACATTTTACCATTCACCGATGATTGCCGCATTGGCCTCTCTTTCTACGCTTCAATATGAAGTATTATCAGCTCGGTCAAAAGCTGTTGGTATGATTAAAAGTAGAATCTCTACAGGACAATATTCATTTAATAAGATTTTGGCTATGGCCTATCCTTCAGTTGCGGTCGTAGAATCAGGTGATAAATTTGAGGTCGCGGTTTGGATGGCGGCTTTTGATTCTGATAAACAGCCACAAGTTAAATCATCGCAAGGTACTGTTAAAGGTATAAAGGATGGAGTAGCCACGCTTGAAATGAGCGCTTCAGGTTCAAATGAAATGCAAATTACAGGTTCCGTTGGTATTGCAGATAAGATGGGCAATGTTAAATGGAAGGATTATGCTACAAAAGTTTTTATTGCCCAAAAAGGTGGTGGATCGATTGGTTTGCCTTTGCAAACTGCGCTTTATGCTGATTGGGATAATAAAATTACAGCTGCCTCTGGAGGAGCGAATATTAAGTCTATGTCTGTATCTTGTAATGGTAAAGCTTGTTCGAAACAAGGTACTTACTATGTCGCAAGGGTTGCAGCCTCTAAGGGAGGAGCTAAAATAACTGTAACCGCAAAGGATAAAAACGATAAATCTGTGACTTTCACGCAACAGTTTCCTATTAAACCTTTCCCAGAACCAACCGTTCTAACTTCATCACTTAGCAGTAAAGGTGGTCCTGTGTTTGTTGGGTTACCTAATGGTTCTGTTCTTAGTGGGGTTAATTTCATGATTACTTCAATGAAAGTTGGTTCCACAAATGTTAATGGAAATGTAATACCTGCTACTGCTTTGAGGGCTTATTCCCCAGGTTCTGTAGTTGGGGTTAGTGGCATGTGCAAAAGATCGGATACAGGAAAAGCATCCCCTTTCAAAGGAGCAATCACCATTCAATAATAGAATTATGAACAAAATTTGTGTTTTAGTATTTTTAGGGATAAGTCTTTCCTTCTTTTCTCAAAATCCATTGGATGTTCAAAGGGGGCCTTTAAATCTTCTTTCCGATGGGGTCGTTGATGGCGTCGTTGTAAAAGACGAGGTACCGGTTCGAAGTAAAGTAGAATATGAATATGTTCGCTTAGCTGATTATGTATGGTCAAAGAGAATTTTTTCGAGAATCGATGCGCGTGAAAAGGTTAACCATCCTTTATTCTATCCTTATGATAAATTCACTAAAGACTTTACACAGGAACCACCGAAAAATGCATCTGAGATGATGGCTCATCGAGGTTGGATTAGGAATCAAGAGAGGCTAAGTCTATGGTCTGTCGTTCTTCAGCATATGATGAATGGAGATCTGTCAATGTTTTTTTGCTCAGATTCTTCAGATTTTAATTATGTAAAGGAAGATGGCTACATGTTGAAATATAGACTTATGCGCTATAATTCTAATGGTGATAAAGGTTCTTTTTACGCTCAAAATAACTATTACAAGCAACGAGTGGTTGAGCGATCTGGTGGTTTTTTCCAGGGAGATATGATTGATGGTATGTTTCAAGGACAGACAAAAATTTATCAAACGGATTATCAAAATTTCAAGACGTTTAAGGAATGGGCAGATAACATCATCAGTTCCGATTATGATGCCGCAGGCATAGGTGCCCAATGGCAACCAGATGTTAAGTTTAAAATGTCCGATCCTTCATTCGAGAAATCTTGGAATGTAGCCATGTCAAAAGCAATGAAGTTAGGAGCCGACCAACCTTTATTATCAGAAGATTTAACGTTTTATCTCACTTCAGATTTAATTACTGCATACAATGTTAAAGAGGATTGGTTTTTTGACAAGGAACGCTCTATTTTAGACAAACGAATCATTGCGATTGCTCCAGTGGCTAAGTTTACGATAGATAAAAACAAGGCTTCGGGAAGAGGGAGTTTATTGGTTTGGGATCCATTTGCTCAAACACCAACCATGGTCGCAAGTGTTGGTGGTGCAAAAGCTACAATTAGTCAAAGCGTAGAGACAGGGGAATACGAACTCTTTTGGCTTTATTTTCCAGAATTGCGCAATGTTATGGTAAACTACTATGTGTACAATAACCAAAGCGATGCACAATGGATGACTTATGACGATTTCTTTTGGAAGCGTATGTTCTCATCCAACATCTACCGTGCTACTGATCAATTTGATCGCGAGATCGAAGATTACCGTTACGGTGTAGATGCTCTTTATGAGGCTGAAAAGATAAAAGAAAACATGCGAACTTGGGAGAACGATGTTTGGAACTATTAACACTTAATAGAAATATTGAAAACCCCGGCCTAGGTCGGGGTTTTTTATTGCATACAATTTGAGTTTTCTATATCTTTATGAAAATCTTTAACCATGAAAAACATCTACTTTTTTCTCTTAGTTTTTGCGTTTGTCTTTACCAATAGTGTCAGTGCCCAATCGCAATTTCATAAAGGCGTCATTTTATTTCAAATCAAAGGTGAGGTCCTGCCAAATAAAATGGACGTTAAACAATCGGATCCGAATGTTTATGCACTAACAGAGAATTTTAGACAGTACCCTTTTTTAAAAGAGATTTTCGCCCATTCAGAGGTAAAGAAATTGGAACGCCCTTCCTATTTTACACACATAACTTCCTTAATGAACATTTATCGAATCTATTTCGATGACGTTGAAAACACTGAGAAATATCTTAAAGCGCTTTCCAATGTTGCACAGGTTATGTATGCGGAACAAGAACCAATCTATTCAATAGATTTTATACCTAATGATCCAAGTCATACAGGAACGGATAAATGGTATCACACGCTTGTGGGTTCCGAAAATGCTTGGAACATTACCAAAGGGAGAACCCAAGTTAAGGTAGCGATTATCGACAACGCCGTATATTCAACCCATTCAGATTTAACTGCCTTTTTACAGCGTGATGTTGCTGATAATGACAACAATGCGGCGCCTCCTTTAACCTACACACAAGACAATGGATGGTCCCATGGTACCCATTGTGCGGGTTTGGCAACTGCTGACATTAACAATGGCATTGGCATCGCTGGATTAGGGGGTAACGTTGAGCTGATTGGCGTTAAATGCACCCCAAACAGTGCAACCACTTCAGGTTCTGTATGGTACACGTATGAAGGCGTGCAGTGGGCATGTCAAAATGGGGCACACGTTGTGAGCATGTCTTTCGGTGGAACAAGTCCTTCGCAAGCATTTCAAAATTTGATCAATGCGTATCCTGATGTTGTGTTTTTGGCCGCAGCGGGCAATAGCAATGTAACTACATTAATGTACCCAGGGGCTTATAACAATGTAATTTGTGTCGGTTCAGTAGATGCCAATGACCAACGTTCTAGCTTTTCAAATTACAATGGCGCAACTCCTTATGTTGACATCGCTTCGCCAGGTGGTTATTCCAATGGTGGTCTTTTAAGTACTGTTTACTCTGCAAATGGAAACGGATATGCAAAAATGGGTGGAACCTCTATGGCAACGCCATTTGCTGCAGGTTTGGTAGGTTTGATGTTAAGTGCAAATCCAGATTTAACTCCTGCTCAAATTCTGAATTGTTTAATCAGTTCAGGTGTTAACATTAACCAAAACATGGGGCCAAGAATCAATGCATTGGCTGCTTTGCAATGTGCTACCCAAGGAATGGTTGCAGGAGCACCCACCGCAAATTTTTTCGCAATTCCCACTACTTTGTTTGAAGGAGATTCTGTAAAGTTTTATCAGAATTGTGCCGATGGAG
>Ga0164295_10000235_pt1 | contig 46839 bp, 36 predicted proteins | sample GEODES006metaG_FD_111798 | JGI IMG/M metagenome (GOLD analysis project Ga0164295, IMG submission 111798) | Oligotrophic lake water microbial communities from Sparkling Lake, Wisconsin, USA - GEODES006 metaG | ecosystem: Environmental > Aquatic > Freshwater > Lake | place: USA: Sparkling Lake...
AGCGGCACCAGCGGCACCAGCGGGGCCAGCCGGGCCACGCTCGCCGGCCGGGCCGGGCTTGCCGTCGACGCCATTCTTGCCATCGAGGCCGTTCTTCCCATCCTTGCCCGGCGCGCCGTCCTTCCCGTGAAGGCCGTCCTTCCCGGGGGCACCCGCAGGGCCACGCTCGCCAGCGACACCGGGCAACCCACGCTCCCCCTGCAGCCCCGTCGCACCAGCGATGCCACGATCGCCGGAGATTCCCTTCTCCCCCTTGGCACCGTGGGCCCCACCACCGATGCCGATGAGATTCGCGACACTGGAGGCAAATCCCTTGCCGTGCCAGAGGTTCAACTCCCGCCACTTTTCAAGATCCTGATCCCACACCCACAGTAGGCCGGCATGCTCCTCATACCAGGCATCGCCCACGGCTCCATGGCGGGGCAGGCTGGTGCGGTCGTCAATCAGTCCATGAACGGTCTTGATCGGGGGAAACTTCAAAACGGACACGAAAAAGCTCCTGTTTTCGGATGTTTTTGGCAAGGCTCGGGGCAGAAACGATGGGGCTCACCACGCAAGCACCGAAGCCAGCACAGCCCCCGCAATCCCCGGAAAATACCAATCTCTCCCGGGAAATCAAATGAGAAAGATCGGCCAGCGCGGCCAGATCCAAGGCGGGGGCAGAACAGCTCTGCAGAGGGGCTACCCAAAGGAGCCGCTCAGAGGAGCTACCAGCGTCCCTCAACCGCCAGGCCGCCGAGATCGGCGACCGGCAGAGGAACAACCCTCACCACCATCGAGTCGAAGTGCATTTCCGTCCGGCTGACGGCCACCGAACTGGCAAACGCCAGATACCAGCCGAGGAAAACCTGCGACGGGTAATGGGCGTTGTCGGTCATCCGGGAGAAGCCAACGAACGTCGAGCAGACGTAGAGCCCTCCCTTGGCCCAGGGATTCTCGACCATCTCGGCGGCGGCCAGGAAGGGGATCGCCCCGATGAACGCATGCCCGCTGACGCCGTTGTTGTCGTTGAACATGTGCCACTGGCTGCCATTCCCGTCGACAGGCCGCGACGCACCGGTGGCGAGTTGGAGAACGTAGATGGGAGGAGCCCCAACGACGAACATCCGCAGTGACCTCGATCCCCACTCCCCGACGATGTCCCCGCTGGGATTCCCCTCGAGGATGATGCCGGTGACTGCCGCGGCGCCGAACACGGGGAGGGCATAACGCCCCTCGCCGATGTCCTTGCAGTTGAGGAAGAAATTTCCCACATCGGTCGGCTTGACGCTGTCCATCCACGCCGTCTGCATCGTCGTGTCGAAGCCGGTGTTGGCCATCAGGGCCCCGGTGCCGAAAGCCGCGGTGAGGCAGACGAGGCCCTCGCAAGAGTAGAAGTTGCGGTAATCCTCGAGCACCTTGTAGCCCGTTCGCACCAGACGGGGATGGGCGCTGTGGGCCCAGGGTGGCTCACGATCTCCATTCCCTTCGATCCCGTCGCTGGAGAGCCGGGGAAGGGAGTAGATCGGTTCGGCCGCCGGGGCCAGCCTGGCGACGAGCATCGTCGTCACATCCTGACTGCCGGAGAGCGGCTGTTTTGTCTGCCATCCTCCGCTCAGTTCGACGCGGCCCGGCCCCGCCGGGGCATGGGCCTCGGCGATCGACTGCGTCTCAAGCATCGCTTCGATCCAAGCGCCGGCTGTCCCGGGAGAGAAGCGGACGATGAGTCGCTGTCGGCGGGGCTGCGAGAGACTCGGACTGGTGGGGATCACGCCTGGCACCAGCGGCTCAGCCGGCGGCTCGACCCACGCCGATTCAATCACGCCCTGCCCCGATGACCGAGCCGCGAAGTCGGGCTCCACGACCCTGGCAAGAGGCCATTCGGCAGCCACCGCCGCTCGAGTCTCCCGCCACAGTCCCCGCGGATCACGGGCGGGAATGAACATCCCCCCCGCTTCCATCGTCGCGGCAGAACGCTCCTCAGCCGACAGCGTCGCCTCTCCGGCGCTACCAGCCAGAAGCAACAGGCACCCCAAGGCCACCCCCCGTGAAGGGCTGGAGAGGGCGCGACGGTGGCGGAACTGTGGGCTCATGGGCGCGGAGTCTTTCAACCCCCGCACGGTGTGGCAAGCCTGGAATCGGTTCGGCCGGCCGTCAGTCCCCCGTCCTGCTCAGTGTCCCCCGTTCTTTCCTGTCGGGCTTTCCTCGTCCCCCTGTCCTCGCGCCTCATCCCGCCCCCCTTCCCTCCCCGCCCGGTTATCGGCCTCGATGAACACATCGACCTGCGTTCCGACAAACAGCCTCTTCCCCTGGCCGGGAGGACCGTCCCGTTCGGGAGAGCAGTCATAGATGACCTGGAGCACGCGGGTATCCACCCGTTCCGAGTTGTCCCCCGTGAGCGACTTCTTGGGGACGACGAACGGCTCGACGCGGACGAAAGCGAGTGTGTATTCGGTGCCGGCGCTCCCCCGCGGGACTGCGCGGGCCGCGAACGCCGGATCGAAGCGGTCGATCTCAAACTCGTCGATGTCGACTCGCACATGGAGCCGATCGACGTTCCCGAGAACGATCAGCGGCTGTCCCGGCGGGGCACCGACAAACTCCCCGGGCCGGACGTTGACTTGCAGCACCTCGCCGGCCACGAACGACCGCACGGTGAGCCGATCGATGTCGATCTCCGTTTTGGCGAGGTCGGCCTCCGCCTTGAGAACGGCGGCCCGCGACACATCGCGGTCGTAATTCCACGACCCCGCTTCACGGAGGGCAAGCTCCGCCTCGGCCTTCTGAAGGGCCGCGCGCGCGAAGGCATCGGCCTCGCGCTTCTCGATCGCGTCCTGCTCGGTGATCACCTGCTTGGCAAACAGATCTTCGGCCCTCCGCAGGGCGTCGGCAGCCGCGATCGCGGTGGCTTTGGCTTCGTTGACGGTGGCCACCAGCGGCGGAATCGTTTCCTGCCGGGGCTCTGCCCCGAGGCGGATCACTTCAGCCTTGGCCTGCGACACCGCCGCTTTCCGCACCACCAAATCACCGCGCAGATCCCGGTCGTCGAGGCGGAACAGAGGCGTTCCCGCTTCCACCCTGTCACCAACCTCCACGAGGACGTCGACAACGACGCCGGGAGTCGCGGAACCGACGGCGATGTTTTCGGACTGCGCCTCGACGATCCCGGAGCAGGCGAGGGTCGCAGCGAACGGGCTCCGCGGTGGCATGGCCGGCGGGGCGGGCGAGTGCTCCACCCGTCGGCTGTTCCAGACAAACCATCCGGCAAACGCCGCCAGAGCCAAGGCCGCCAGAGGGAGAGCAATCTGCGTCGCCAGATCGGCGATGCTCCTGGGGCGTTCAAGACGGTGGTGGACAGGTGCTCGAAGGGAAGAATCCGCAGCGGGGGCCTGGATCTCGTTCATCGTTTGCATCCTACGTTTGCATCCTATTTGTCGTGCGACGGCGCACCGATCTCTCCCCTTTGCCGTGCCTCGATCGACACGATCTGTCCGTCCTCCATCGTCGCGATCCGGTCGGCATACGGATACACCCGCTGGTCGTGGGTGACGACGAGCACGACCCTGTCCGGACGAACGGCAAGCCCGGAAATCAGTTCCATGGTGATCCGACCATTCTCGGCGTCGAGGGCGCTGGTCGGCTCGTCGCAGATCAGGAGGCGGGGCTCGTGGACGAGTGCCCTGGCGATCGCCACGCGTTGCTGCTGACCGCCGGAGAGTTCACTCGGCAGATTCGTCAGCCGGTTCCCGAGCCCGAGCCGGTCGAGGAGGGCAGCCGCGGCCGGGAGGGCCCTTGCTCGCGACCAACCGGCGATGATCAGCGGCACCGCCGCGTTCTCCACGGCCGTGAGAGCGGGGAGGAGATTGAATGACTGGAAGATGAAGCCAACATTCGCGCGGCGGAACCTTACCCGCGCCGCCGGTGACATGGCGACAAGATCCTCTCCGAAGACCTGCACGTCCCCACCGGTGGGCTGGAGGGTGCCAGCGATGATCGAGACGAGAGTCGTCTTCCCACAGCCACTGGGGCCGACGAGCATGAGCAACTCGCCATGGGGGACGTCGAGGTCGACGCCGCGCAGCGCCCGCGCCACGGCGTCCCCACTGCCGAAATCCCTTGTCAAGCCCCGGATGTGGACGGCGGGCGACGGTGGTGAGGCGGGGGGAGGCATCGCGAGTGAAAAGCGGCGGGATTGGGAGAGTGATCAGCCACGGAAGACGATCGCCGGATCGACGACGAACACCCGGCGGATCGACAGGAGGCTCGCCAAGAGCACAATCAGAAAGACCGCCACGCTCGTGATCACGAGCACCTGCCAGGGCATGTAAAACGAGAGCTTTGAAAAAGATCGCGTGCTCCATCCGAACAGCGCCGCGAGGCCGACGCCGACGCCGAGCCCGACGAGCCCCACATGGAGGGCCTGGGCGAGGACCATGAGCAAGATCGTCCCGTTCCCGGTGCCCATCGCCTTGAGGGCTCCGAATTGACGGAGATTCTCCACAATGAACAGGTAGAAAGTCTGCCCCGCGATGGCGGTGCCGACGAGAAAACCGAGCCCTACCGTGATGCCGAAATTGATCGGGATCCCGGTGTTGAGCAGATAGTAGCGAATCGTCTTGGCGAGGAAGTCGTCGCGCGAGAGGGCCTGGAGCCCGGTCTGGGCACTGATCCGCCCGGCCAACTCCGCCGCGGCGACGCCGGGGGCCGGCTCGGCGAGGACAAATGACAGCACCTTGCGCTCCGGCGGCGCGAACCGGACGGCCTGGGAGTATCGCGTGTAGACCACCGGAAAGCTCTGGAAGGTCTTGCGGGCCTTGGCGAGGCCGACGATCACCGCCCGCCGGTCGTTCATCTCGATGATTCGCCCACGCTTGAATGGTTCATCCGGCCAGAGCTTCCGGTATCCGACGATGTCCATGATCACCGCGTCGGGGGCACGGAGGTCGTCGATGCTTCCCTCGATCATGTTCAGCGGAGCGCCGATGAACGTGGCGTCGTCAAGGCCGAGGAGGATCACCTGCTCATAGGAACCCGTTTCGAGCCTGGCCCGGGCGATCCCCTTGTAGAGCCGGACGGCCCAGTCGACGCCGGGCACTCCCCGCACCCGGTAGAGGTGGGTGTCGGCCATCGGCTTGACGTCATCGACGTATTTCACCTTCGGGTCCATCACCCACACGCCCGCCCCCTCGACATCGAGAATCTGGCTCACCGTCAGGGCCATCAATCCACAGAAGATCGACGACTGCTGGGCGATGAGGAGCGCGGCGAAGGCGACGCCGAACACGATGCCGAGATACTTGGCACGGTTGCCGATCAGCATTTTCCAGGCGATCCAAAGCATGGCTTCCCAAATCTCCGGGCCGGGGCACCTAACGGTTTCGGCTAGCGCGCGGGCCACTCAGCGTTTGTGGGGGAACGTTCGATCACGAACGCCGACGGAAACCCCGGCGGACCATGGCCGCCGACCGGCGGGCGATGTTGAAGCCATTCCGCGCGGTGTGACGCGTTACAAGCCCGGTGCGGTGTTGGCTTTCGATACGGATCTGCTGCGGACGCAAGTGCACCACGGCAGACCCTCCCGCCCCCGCAACCGCCGATTGGTGGCTCCGGACAATCTCGGCGATCTCGTCGAAGTCGAATGTCGTCACGCTTCCCACCGCATCGACTCCGGATGGAGCGACGGCTCCAATACCGACGCCCCACCGGCACATGTCAAGCACGTTATCGAGCCGGTCGTCCACGAACAAGCATTCCGCCGGACTGACACCGAACCGACTCCGCAGTCTGGGCAGCGCGAGGCTCTTCCGCATTCCATGGCTTGCCAAACGCAGCCACTGCCCGGAGAGCACCGCCGACGAGAGGATGTCGTTGGCACAGAGACAACGAGCCAACCATCGTCGGCCCAATCCAGCAGCACCGAGGATGGCCTCGGCTTCCGGACGGGAACGGTGGGTGAGGAAAAAAACCTCGGCCCCGATCTGCTCCAGCCTCGACTCGAGGCCATCGTGGAGGACGAGAACCTCTTCCTCCGACGATCCCGTCGCCGAAGTCTCGAGGACGAGGACTCCGTCAATGTCAAGGACAACCGTTTCCACGCCGCGGCATTTCCGTTCGGGTGCCGTCATAGCATCACATGCCCCCGCCGCTTCAATTCGCGGAGGAATTCGCTCCAGTACGGACTGCTGGTGGACCAGGGGTAGGTGTGGACTGTAGGGCTGACATGGACGTCCGGCGTGACACCTGCCACGAGTTTCCGCTGCGGAAGATCGACCGCCAACGGTGTCCAGGAAAGGCACGCCACGACCACGTCCTTCGCCCCGGCCCGCACCATCATGTCCCTTGCCACAGCGATCGTTTGGCCGCTCTCGATGCAGTCGTCCACCAGCGCGACGACCTTTCCGTGGAAGGCTCCCTTCCCCGACTGAGGAGACTCTGTCGGTGGCTTCAGCCGCTCTGATCGCAGTAGCAGCCACGCCATCGGTCGCCGAAGGATTGTGTGATCGTAGAGCCACGCGAGGAGGCGCCTCGCCCCCGGCACCTTTGTGAGGGCCTTCTTCACGCCACTCCCATGACGCTGGATTTTCATCGATTCGAGTGGCAACGACAGCGATGTGGCGACGATATCGGCCACGAGGAGCCCACCATTGGCAATCCCCAGCACGATGTCCGGTCGGGGCTCGACATCCGCCAATCGGCGGGCGAGTTCCTCCGACAGCACGCATGCTTCCCGGAGCGACATGGTCTCGCACTGTCGAGACCGCTCAAATCGCGCGATGACCTCGGAGTCGATGGCAGTTCGTTCGAGCTTTGGTCCCACGCTGCACACCACGTTGTCGACCGATTCACGACAGGGCTTCCCGACCACGACCGTCTTCGAGGCCCCGCTGGAGAACCTTGGCGGGCCAGGGATCCTCTCGGTCGAGCTTCCGAGTTATACCGACATGGGCGGCAGGCTGCCACCGTCCCAGAGAAGCAGCGTTCGACAGAGCCGCCAGCGGCTCCACGATGGCTGCCACCGTTGATCTGCTATCATCCGGGCCCATCGACTTCGTCAGGTACCCACGTGCCAGGGCAGGCTGCCCCCCCACCCTCCGATCCGTCCGGTCCGTCGGCATGCGAACCTGTGCCGACCGACCCGCGCATCTCCGCGGTGCTCGCACGCTGGTGGGGCTTCGACCAACTCCGCCCGCTCCAGGCGGAGGCGATCGCGGCGGCTCTCGACGGCCACGACTCGGTCGTCATCATGCCCACCGGCGGGGGGAAGAGCCTCTGCTACCAATTGCCGCCACTGGTCGGTGAGACTACCGACGTCGTCGTCTCGCCGCTGGTGGCGCTGATGAAGGATCAAGTCGACGCCCTCGAGGCGATCGGCTACCCCGCGGCCGCGCTCCACTCGCAGATGTCCCAGGAGGAGCGGACGAACGTCCGCGATCGGCTCGCCGCCGGCGAACTGCGGCTCCTGTTCACGGCGCCGGAGCGGCTCGTCAACAGCGGGCTCCTCGACCTCCTCGCCCGTGTCGGCGTGAAGCGGTTCGCGATCGACGAGGCCCACTGCATCAGCCAGTGGGGCCACGACTTCCGCCCCGAATACCGGCAGCTGGCCCTCCTCCGCGACCGCTTCCCCGCAGCGAGCGTTCACGCCTTCACCGCCACCGCCACGCCGCGTGTTCGGGCCGACATCGCCGCCCAACTCAACCTCCGCTCGCCGCGGGTGCTCCTCGGAACATTCGACCGGCCGAATCTCTGCTATCGCGTCGTCCCCCGCACCGACCGGATCACGCAGACGCTCACGACGCTCGGCCGCCACCGTGGCGAAGCGTCGATCGTCTACTGCATCTCGCGGAAGGAGACCGAGCAACTCGCCGCCCGGCTCGCCGCCGAGGGGATCCTCGCCAAGCCCTACCACGCCGGACTCGACCCGACCAAGCGGCGCCGCACCCAGGAAGCGTTCGCCCGCGAGACGATCGACGTCGTCGTCGCGACCGTCGCCTTCGGCATGGGGATCGACCGCTCCGACGTCCGCCTCGTCCTCCACACCTCGCTCCCCAAGAGCCTCGAGGCCTACCAGCAGGAGACGGGCCGGGCCGGCCGCGACGGCCTGGCAGCCGAGTGCGTCCTCCTCTACTCCTCCGCCGATGTCTTCAGCTGGGAATCGCTGGTGCGGAAGAGCGCCGGCGAATCGGATCTCGATCCTGACGAGCAGGAACGACTGATCGCCGGGCAACTCGAACACCTCCACGCGATGCGCCGGTATGCCCAGGCCGCGCGCTGCCGGCATGCGGCGCTCTCCGAGTATTTCGGCCAAGCCTACGGCGCTGAGCCCTGCGGGGCGTGCGACGTGTGCCTCGGCGAGACGGAGAGCCTCCCCGATTCGACCGTGATGGCCCAGAAGCTGATCTCCTGCGTGGCCCGGGTCGGAGAGCGATTCGGGGTCCGTCATGTGTGCGAGGTCCTCCGCGGGGCGAAGACCGACGGGATCATCCGCCACGGCCACGACCGGCTGTCGACGTTCGGGTTGCTCGCCGCGATCGACCAACGAACCGCCGAAAACTTTGTCCACCAACTCCTCGACCAGGGCCTCCTCGACCGCAGCCCCGGAGACCGTCCGGTGGTGTTGCTCAACACCCTCTCCTGGGAGGTGATGCGGGGGCAGCGGCCGGTGGTGCTTCTCGAACCGCGATCGGGCAGGGCGAAGGCCTCGAAGGCCGACGCCGACGACTGGCAGGGCGTCGACCGCGATCTCTTCGAGCGGCTCCGCTCCTGGCGGCGGCGGGTCGCCGAGGCCCGCGGTAAGCCGGCCTGGACGATCCTCGACGACAAGGCACTGCGCACGATCGCCCGCGACAAGCCGACGAGCCCGGCGGCCTTGCTGCGGGTGAAGGGGATCGGCGAGAAGCGATTAGCCGATTTCGGGGAGGCAATCCTCGATCTCGTGGACGGAAAGCCGGGCTGACGGCTCCGCTTCGGCGTCCGCGGGACCGATCCGGGAAGTCGCTCTCCGCGATCGGGGCGCTGCCTGCTACAAGAGGGCCGATGGGAAGCCCGATCCGCACTCTCGTCGCCGCAGCCGCCTCGCGGATCGGGTATTTCGCTTCCAAGCGCACGCCGCTTGCCGACCTGCGCCGAGTTGTCGATCTCTTCCGGCCTGTCGATGCAGGTCGAGGGCTCATCAGGATCGGTGCCGACGGGGACGGCGGCTATCTCCTCCCCGATGACCTCGATCGCATCTCCGCCTGTTTCTCCCCCGGTGTCGACCGGCAGGCGACCTTCGAGAACGCCCTAGCCCTGCGCGGCATCGGCTCGCACCTCGCCGATCGCTCCGTTGCCGCCCCACCCTCCGGGTGTGCGCCCCTGAGCTTCGAGCCGGTCTTCCTTGGCACCTTCGACGGCGAGGGGACGACGACGCTCGGGAGTTGGGTGGGCCGCCATGCCCCCGCCGAGACCGGCGACCTGCTCCTCCAAATGGACATCGAGGGAGCCGAGTACGGTGTCATCGACAACGCCGAGCGCTCCCTGCTCCGCCGATTCCGGATCCTCGTCGTCGAGTTTCATCACCTCGACGCGCTCGGCCAGCCGTTCGTTTGCCGCCGCATTGGCGAGGCGGTGGAGAAGCTGCGCCTCGATTTTGTTCCGGTCCACCTCCATCCCAACAACTACGCCGGGATCGTCAGGATCGGCGGATTTCCGGTGCCGCCGCTCCTCGAGGTCACCTTTCTGCGGAGGGATCGCTGCCTGTCGACACGACCGCGCGGCGACTTCCCCCATCCGCTCGACTGCGACAACGTGCCCCGGAAGCGTTCAGTTGTGCTGCCGCGGGAGTGGTACGCGTGACGGCCCCACTAAGAGCCGATCAGCCTTCGCCGAGGTAGGCTTCGCGGACACGCCGGTCACCGGCAAGTTCCTTGCCGGGCCCGGAGAGGGTAATCCTGCCAGTCTCGAGGACATAGCCCCGGTCAGCGAGTTTGAGCGCCGCACGGGCGTTCTGTTCGACGAGCACGACGGCGATCCCGCGCTTCGCAAGGCTGGCGATGACCTCGAAGATCTTCTGCACGATCAGCGGGGCAAGTCCCAGCGACGGCTCGTCGAGGAGGAGGAGCTTCGGCCGGCCGATGAGGGCCCGGGCGAGCGCCAGCATCTGTTGCTCGCCGCCGGAGAGGGTGCCCCCCATCTGGCTCATCCGCGTGCCGAGGACGGGAAACAGTCCGCAGGCCTCCTCGATGTCACGGGCCACCGTCGCTCGATCAGTCTGCGTGAAGCCGCCGAGCTGGAGATTCTCGCGCACCGACAGCCGCGGGAAGATCCGTCGTCCTTCCGGGGCATGGCCGATGCCGAGCTTGGCGATCGCATGGGTGGGGAGCCCGACGATCGGTCGGCCCTCGAACGAAATCGTCCCGCGGCGCGCGGGCACGACTCCGGAGACTGCCATGAGGAGCGTCGTCTTCCCGGCGCCATTGGCGCCGATGATCGCCACGGCCTCCCCCTCGGCGACCTCGATCGACACGCCATCGAGCGCCCGAATCGGGCCGTATCCCGCCTCGAGCTCCTTCACTTCCAGGATCGGCATCGCCTTCTCCCCCCTGCCCCGCTCCGGCCACGGGAACGTTGTCAGACCTCGCCGCCGAGATAGGCCTCGATCACTTTTTCGTCGCGACGCACCTCGGAGGGCGTGCCCTCGGCGATCTTCGTGCCATGGTCGAGCACGGCGATCCGGTCGCTGACCCGCATCACGACATTCATGTGATGTTCGATGAGGAGCACGGTGACGCCCCGGTCGCGGATCCGCTCGACGAGCCCGGCCAAGTCGCCCGCCTCGCTCGGATTCATCCCTGCGGCAGGCTCGTCGAGGAGTATGAGCTTCGCCCCGGTGGCCAGCGCCCTGGCGATCTCCAGTCGGCGTTGATCGCCGTAGGGGAGTTCGCCCGCGATCCGGTTGGCGTCGCCGGAGAGCCCGACGAAGTCGAGGGCCGCCCGTGCCTGTCGCCTCGCCTCTGCCTCGTCCCGGCGGTTCTTCGGGGTGCGCAGGAGCATCGAGAACACGCCACCGGGGATCGTGCGGTCGAGTCCGACAAGCACGTTCTCGAGGACGCTCATGCTGGAAAAGAGGCGGATGTTCTGGAAGGTGCGGGAGATGCCAGCCCGTGCGACGACGTGCGGCGAGCGACGACCGCGCTGCCAGACGGCAAGCGTGCCGGCGATGCCGAGGAGCATCCCCGAGAACAGGCCCAGCCAGCCACGCCAGCGGATGCGGCTCTTGCCGGCGGCGAGTCGATCGAGCACCTCCTCCTTCACCGGGGGGAGCGCGACCAACGGGGCGGCGCCGAGGTCTTGCTGGTTCAGATCGGTGGCATCGGGGACGGTACCCGGGCCGGTGCGCCGGGCGGTGACCTTCGCCTGGAGGGCGTCGCGCACGAGTTTCGCCTCCCCGAGGTCGCGCTTGATCGCCAGGACATCACTGCCGTCGGCGCTCACCACGCGCCATTTCCCCGCCATCTGGTCGATAGCCAGCTCGGAGCGGAAGTAGCCACGGAGACGCTCCATCGCCCCCGACACCGTGAACCGCTCGCCGGTGATCATCCCCCGCTTCACGACCGCCATCCACAGCCGATCGACATCGACGGCCGCGGCGGCGAAGAGCAGGCCGGTGAGAAGCCCGACGGCGAGCGCCCGAAGGATCGTCCCCGGCGTGAAGGCCCGCTCGAGCCGCTTCCCCCGGAATCGCACCGATCCCGAAGACGGCGCATAGATGCCGCTGACGCAATTGAAGGCGGTGGTCTTGCCGGCACCGTTGGGGCCGATGAGGGAGATGATGCTCCCCTCGGGGACGTCGAGATCGAGCTCCGACACGGCAACGAGCCCGCCGAAACGCACCGTGACCCGATCGACGTGGAGGAGGGGCGTTCCGGCGCGACCAGCATTCTCGTTCATGATCCTGCTCCCCCCTCATGGGGTTCGGCCGCCAGGCGCCGCGACGGGATCAGCCCCTCCGGCCGGTACCGCATCACGATCACCAGCGCCACGCCGAAGATTGCCAGCCGCCAGCCGCTGAAGGAGAGGTAGCTCAAACCCTTCGGATTGATATTCATCTGCTGGATCCAGGAATCGGCCCACGGCGCGAGAACCGTATCGAAGCCGACGAGGATCGCCACGCCGAGAAGCGTGCCAGGGATGCTTCCGAGGCCCCCGAGGATCACGGCACAGAGGACCATGATCGAGCGGTTGAAGTCGTAGGCATTGGGATCGGCGGTGGTCGACAGGCTCGCCGCATAGAGGCAGCCGGCCAGCCCTGCGACGGCCGACGACATCGCGAACGCCGAGAGCTTGACCTTGGTCGCGGAGATTCCCATCGCCTGGGCGGCAAGCTCGTCCTCACGGACGGCGACGAGAGCCCGGCCGAGACGTGAATTCTCGAGTCGCCGCATGGCGAGCACGACCCCGGCCAGCGAGAGGAGCGCGAGGTAGTAGAACCAACGCGGATCGATGGCGAATTCCTTCCCCAGATCGATCCCCCCGAGGGTCACCCCAGCGCCGGGGGGCGGAACGGGATTGAGCCCCTTCATGCCGCCGGTGATCTGTTCGAGATTCCGCAACGTGACTTTGACCACCTCGCCGAAGCCGAGCGTCACGATCGCCAGATAGTCGCCACGGAGCCGGAGCGTCGGAGCGCCGAGGGCAAGCCCGGTGCCGGCGGTGACGAGGACGGCGATCACGGCAGCGGCGAGGAACCCGATCTGGAACGGGTACATCGGCACGGTGAGGATTGCGAGACAATAGGCCCCGATCCCGAAGAACGCCGCGATGCCGAGGTGGACGAGCCCGGTGTAGCCGACCATCACGTTGAGGGCCAGGGCGAGAATGCAGTAGATGAAGAGATTCGTCACCTGCCCGCCGAGGGCGCCGCCGAGGGCGGGGATCACCAGCGGCGCGATCGCCAGCACGGCGAGCGTGACCAATTCCCAACGCTCCGTAAGAAAGCCCCGGAGGCCGGTCGAGGGGGCCGGTGGGGAGGATGTTTGGGGGGATCGGTTGGTGGCCACGGGGTCTACACCTTCTCCTTCACCCGGCGGCCGAGCAGGCCCTCGGGACGGAAGACGAGGATCACGATCAGGATCGCGAACACGATCGCCCCGGTCCACCGCTCGCCGACATAGGCACTGGCCAGCGCCCGCACCAGGCCGATGACGAGCCCGCCGAGGACGGCGCCGGGGATGCTGCCGATGCCGCCGAGCACCGCGGCTGTGAAGGCGTAGAGGCCGTTTTGGAACCCCATCTGGAAGCCGATGGTGTTGATGTAGAGCCCGTAGATCACGCTCGCCGCCCCACCGAGAAAGCCACCGATAAAAAAAGTGGCGGCGATCACCCGATCGACATCGACGCCGACGAGGGCCGCGGCCGTCGGATCCTGCGACACCGCCCGCATCGCCTTGCCGAGCTTCGTCCCCTTCACGAGCACCGAGAGGGCCACCATCAGCGGCCCGACGATGAGGACGACGAGGAGATCCTTCCAGGTGAACTGGAGGGCATCGTTGTGGAGGAGGTTGGTCGAGGGGAGGAGTTCGGGGAACGACTTGTCGGCCGGCCCGAGCCAGAACAGCCCGACGTTCATGAAGATGAACGACACACCGATCGCCGACACCAGCGGGGCGAGCTTGGGGGCGTTGCGGAGCGGCTTGTAGACGATCCGATCGACCGCCACGTTGAGCAGCCCGCAGAACAGCCCGCAGAGGAGCACGAGCCCACCGATTCCCACCCAGGTGGTGGCTGGCCCGGCCGCGGTCATGCCGAGGGCCCCGACGAGCGACAGCGCCAGACAGGCCCCGAGCATGATCAGATCGCCGTGGGCGAAATTGATCAGGCCGATGATCCCGTAGACCATCGTGTACCCCAGCGCCACAAGCGCGATGAGCGCGCCGTTGGTGAGGCCGATGAGGCACTGTTGGAGGAGGAACTGAACGGACACGCGGATGGATTTCCGGAAAAGGATCGGACCGGTGGTCAGAGGTCAGGGGGGCCCGCCTGACGGGGCATCGGCCGGGGGAGGGACGGCCCCGGCCGGATTGACGACGAGATCGGCCTCGTCGAGAACCTCCTTGAACTCAAATCGCCCCCCCTTCACGACGTTCACGGTGAGGGTGCGGAGGGTCGTGTCACCATTCTCGTCGAAGCCCCAGTGGCCAAGGGCGCCGTCGAAGTCGCGGATCGCCAGCGCCGCGTCGCTGATCGCGCGGCGGTCCTTGCTGTCGGCGGTCGCGATCGCCTGGATGGCGACCCGGGCGGCCTCGTAACCATACACGGCGTAGGCCTCGGGAAGCTCCCCGTACTTCGCCCGGTAGCGCTCGACGAACTCGCCCCCTTTGCCGGTGAGCTTCTCCGGCGGCAGCCCACCGAAGGTGACGAAGCAGCGTCCCTCGAGGTTCGACGCACCGGCCGAATCGATGAACACCTGCTCCATGCAGCCGTCGGGCACCATGAGATCCGCGTTGATGCCGGCCGCGGCCATGTCCTTGGCGAGTTGCCCACCCTTGCTCTGCGTCGTACCGCCGAAGTAGATGAGATCGGGCTTCTTCGCCTTGATGCTCGCCATCAACGACTTGAACTCCTGCGCCTTGGCATCGATCGAGTCGTGCCCGAGGACCTCGATGCCGAGTTCCCGGCAGCGCTCGTCGAAGAGGTCGGCGATCCCTTTTCCGTAGACTTCGTTGTCGTCGAGGATGTAGACCTGTTTGACGTTCCGTCGGAACGCCCAGTCCGCTGCCATCGGCCCCTGGAGGTCGTCGGCGGGAACGACGCGGGCGTAGTTCCGCCGGCCGGTGGGCCGGTAGACCTCCGGCTCGCCCGGCTCGCCGAGCCCCGGCTTCGTCAGCCCCACCGCGGTATTGGCCGGCGACACCATGAGCAGATCGCCGAGATTGAGGATCGGCATCGACACCTTCGCCGCCCCCGAGTTGAACGTGCCGATGTAGGCACAAACATCCGGATCCTGAAGGGCGCGGCGGGCGTTGGCTGCCTCGGCCTCGCTCGTCCACTGCCCGGCGGCGGCGGTCGAGTCGTCGAGATCGAGATACTCGATGCGGAACCGGCCCACCTTCCCCCCCGCCTCATCGATCGCCATGCGGATCCCGCGGACGAGCGTGTCGGACTGGTGCTTCGCCGACCCGGTTCGTGGCAGGCTGCTGACGATCTTCACCAGATTCGGATCGGCCGGGCGGCAGCCGAACAAGCCAAGGCTGCCGGCGAGCAGCGGCAGCAGTCCGGCGAGGCGGAGAAGGAGTCGGCGACCAGACCGGAAGGATGGAGTCATGCGACGAATGTAGAACCGACGTTTTCCGGCCGCAACGGGCCTCCCGCCAAGACCCTCCCCCGAACAGGCTGCTTCCAGGCCTTCATTGCCGCACCATCCGCCAGGCCCGATGGATCCGCTCATTGCGAAAATCCTCGGGGATCGTGCGGTTTGTGATCTCGCGGAAGGTGAAATCAGCCGCGAGCGTGGCCTCCGCAAGGTGGAAGCGGCGGAAGTTCGTGGAGAAATAAACGGTGCCGCCTGGGGTGAGATTGCGGGCCACCAGGGCGAGGAGTTCGGCATGGTCGTGCTCGACATCCCAAGGCGCCTCGCTCCGGGCCGAGCGGGAGAAGGTGGGGGGATCGACAACGACGAGGTCGAACGGGGGCTCGCCGCGACGGGCTCGGTGTTCGAGGAAGGCGCGGGCATCGTCGCGCACGATCCGGTGGCGACCGGCATCCTTGAAGCCGTTGATGGCGAGGTTCGTGCGCGTCCAATCGAGGTAGGTGTTGGAGAGGTCGACGCTCACCGTGTCGGTCGCCCCTCCGGCCGCCGCGTATACCGAAAAACTCCCGGTGTAGGAAAAGAGGTTGAGCATCCGCTTCCCGTTCGCCTCGTCTCTGACCATTCCGCGCGTGACACGGTGATCGAGGAACAGCCCGGTGTCGAGGTAATCGGAGAGATTGACCTCGAACGACAGCCCCCCCTCCTTCACCTCGATGAGCGCCTCGCGGCCATCGACCTTTTCGTACTGCCCCCCCTCGCGCTGCCGACGGCGGATTTTCATGAAGGTGCGGTCGTGGGAAACCCCGAGCTCCGCGGCGGCCGCCTCGATCATCCGGTCGAGCCAGACTTCGTGCTCGATCTCGGTGCGATCGTGGGGGCGCTCGTACTCGGCGGCATGGAGCCAGCCGGCATACCAATCGATGACCAGCGGCACCTCGGGGATGTCACGGTCGTAGATCCGGAAGGCATCGGTGCCGATGCGCCGCGCCCATTTGGAAAGATGCTTGAAGCGTTTGGAGAGTCGCCGGCGGAAGTCACCGATTTGGTCCTCGACAGGCCTGCCGCCGCTCCGCAGCGGGCCCGCGGCTGCCCCCGCCGGCCGGAAGGACGGCGGGAGGTCAGAGTCGTGGGGGCCGTTCGGTGCGTCCGGTGCATGCAGTGCTTCCGGTGCATGCAGTGCTTCCGGTGCATGCGGTGCGTCCGGTGCATGCGGTGCCGGAGCCGGAGGCCGCTCAGTCTCCGGCGGCAGGTGCTGGCGCTGGCGGATCTCGACTTCGAGGAGCCGGCAGGCGATCGGGCCGTTGGGGAGATAGACGCGGTGGGTAGGGCGAAGCCCGAGATAGCCGGCCACCGGCGTGTCGGGGGCGAGTATCGCCGCGTGCCATCCGCCGCAGGCCCGCACGAGCCAGTCACCAATGCGGCGGAAGAGGGCCCCGGCGCGGGGAAGCGCGAGCCGCTCGCCGTAGGGGGGATTGGTGACGACAAGCCCGCTCCCGGCCGCAGGCACCGCCTGCTCGAAATGCTTTTGTTCGATGATGATCGCCGCCGACACACCGGCGGCCTCGGCACACAATCCCGTCGCTTCGACGGCTTTTGGATCGAGATCGCTCGCCTGAAAGCTGCCGGGGGGCACGATGACGCGGGCCTCGAGTTCCGCGACGAGCCGGTTGGCCAGGTCGCGGTCGCAATCGCGGAATCGGAAAAACCCATGCCCCTTGCGGCGGGCCCGCCACAGCCCCGGCGCCATCCCCGCCGCGATCGTCGCCGCCTCGACGACGAACGTCCCCGACCCGCACATTGGATCGAGGAGCGGCTCGCCCGGCGTCCAGCCGGTGATGGCGAGGATCCCGGCGGCGAGAACCTCGGAGAGCGGGGCGTCGACTTCCCCCGTGCGCCAGCCGCGTTGGTGGAGCGACTTGCCGGCGGCGTCGCGGAAGATCGTCGCAGTGTCGCCGACGAGATGGAGCGCTAGGCGGAGCGTCGCGCCGCGCAGCTCCACGCTCGGGCGCCTGCCGCTCGGCGTGCGGAGCTGGTCGACGACCGCGTCCTTGACGATTTGCGCCGCGTAGAGCGAATGATTGAGGAACGTGTCGTGGATCGCCGCATCGACGCGGAGCGTGTCGGAGACTTTCAGCTGCTCGCGCCAGTCGACCTGTTCCATCGCGGCGTAGAGCGCCTCGGGGCTCTCCACCCGGAAGCGGCCGAGTGGCTCGAGGACGCGGATCGCCGTCCGGCTCTCGAGGACGGCCCGATAGAGCGTCTCCTTCTCCATTCCCGGCAGCGCCGAGAACTCGATCGTCCGCCGGCCGATCCGCAGGTCGGTAGCGCCGACCGCTTCGAGTTCCCGGGCGAGGACCCATTCGAGTCCCTCGAGCGTCCTCGCCGTCATCCGCGGCGGCTCGTCGGCGATCGGCGCCGGGAGCGGGCGGGGAACGGGATGAACGGGGGGGAACGGCGCAGGCATGGAGGGCACGAGCGAAGGGGAGTCGAAGGGCGGAAACCGTCCATTCTACCCTCCGGCTGGCATAAATACGGGAGGGGTTGCCATGCGGTGGAGCCGGCCTGGCCGGCAAGCAGAGCCCTGGAACGCGCGGCGAAAGAGGGCTCGGCCCTCACAAGCCTTATCCGTTTGCCCGCCAGGCCGTCGAGCGCGCATCATGTCGGGCATGAAACATCTCCTTCCATCCGCCGTGGCCCGCGTGCTCCTCCTTGCCTGCGCCGTCGCCGTGATACCGGCCGGGCCCCTGCCCTCTCCATCGGCCCGCGCCGATGAGCCGACGGCGTTTGCGATCCCCGACAGCGACGACGGCCTCCCCGGTGCTGGCCCGATCCGCCGCTACGACTGGTTCAAGAACCTCTGGAAGGAACGGCGCGGCGCGTGGGCCGGCAAGAAGTCTGCCGACAAACGGGCCCTCGTGTTCCTCGGCGACTCGATCACCCAGGGCTTCGGTGACGATTTTCACGGGGCCTTCCCCGGCGCGAAGCTCGCCAACCGCGGCATCAGCGGCGACACGACCCGCGGCATGCTCCTCCGCCTCGCCGACGACTGCTTGGCCCTCGACCCAGCAGGCGTCGTCATGCTCATGGGGACCAACGACCTTGAAGAGGGAGCGGAGCCTGAGACGATTGCCGCCAACGTGAAGGCGATCATCGCGGCGATCGAAGCGAAGAACCCACGGACGCCGATCATCGTCTGCCAGGTCTTCCCCAGCGCCGCCGACAAGAAGCGGCCGGCCGAGAAGATCAAGAAGCTCAACGCGCTCGTCGCCGAGGCCGTCAAGGGTGACCCGCGCGTCCGGCTCGTCGACACCTGGACGCTCTTCGCCAATGACGCCGGCGATGCGAAAGCCGAGGAGTTCCCCGATCTCCTCCACCCCAACGACCAGGGCTATGCCAAGTGGGTGGCCGCGATCAGGCCGGTCCTCGAGACGCTCGATCTCGTTCCCGCCCCGGCCGATGATTTCCAGCCCGAGCCCGGCTCCGAACTTCTCTTCAACGGCTACGACCTCACCGGCTGGGGCTACCGCGATCAGCCGACGCTCGAGAAGCAGCTCGACCTCGACGGCCGCCAAAGCAGCCCCGACGGCCGCTACGTCGCCAAGGATGGCCGGATCATCGTCACCACGCCGCCGGAGGGGCGCCGCGTCGAGCAACTCTGGACCACGAAGGAGTTCCCCGGCAACTTCCTCCTCAGGCTCGAGTTCCGGGCCACGCCGACCGCCGACAGCGGCGTCTTCATCCGTGCCCCGCAACTCCAGTGCCGCGATTACCTCCTTGCCGGCCCCTACAAGGAGCTGAAGCACTACAAGCCCCAGGACTGGAACGAGCTGATCATCACGGTGATCGACGGCAAGGCAATGTGCCGCTGCAACGACGACATCCTCGAGGTAGCGCTGCCGGTGCCCGCTTCCGGCCCGATCGGCCTCGAGGGGGATTCGGGCCAGCTCGAATACCGGCGTATCCGCGTCTCCAAGCTCCCCTGACGGCGCTCATTCGGCAACGAGCGACGCTCACGCCCGCTCGACCCGGACGTCGGACACGAGCGTTTCCACCGCTGGCCGCTCCAGCCGCCCCGCCAGAAGCGTGCCACAGTTGAACGCGGCGCATCCCATGCCGAAACGGATCGCGTCGAGTGGCTCGAGCCCCCTCGACGTCGCCTCCGCAAATCCTGCCGCCAGGCAATCGCCGCAGCCGATCGGGTTGACGACGCGTTCGAGCCGCGTTGGCAGGATGCGGAAGCAACCCGCCGGCCCGAGTGCGAGCGCGGGATTCGCCCCGTCGGTGACGAGCACCCACTCGGCCCCCTGCGTCCGCAGTTTCTCCATCGCGACGCGGAGATCGGCCTCCCGTTCAAGCGGTCGACCGACCGTCCTGGCAAGCTCCTCACGATTCGGCTTCACAAGCAACGGCCGACAAGGAAGCGCCGCGAGGAGCTCCGGGCCGCGCGCGTCGACGATCGCCGGGCAGGAGGTGCGATGGAGGAGATCGCGGTAGATCGTCACGGGGGTGCCGGCGGGGAGCGAGCCGGAGAGCACGACCGCAGCGGCCCCCGCCACCGCTCCTTCGTAGGCCGCCACGAACCGGGCCAACTCACCGGGGGTGATCGGCGGGGCATTTTCCACGAGCTCCGTCGTCCGCCCCATGGCTTCGTCGAGAAGCGTCGTGCAGCAGCGGGTGTCGGCGATCGTCGGCACGGCGACAAGATCGATACCGAGACGGGCAAAATCTGCCGCCGTCCACGCCGCGGGCGCCCCGCCGAGGAGCGTCACTGCCCGACTGATAGCCCCGAGCGCCCCAAGCGCTACGGCGACATTGAGTACCTTGCCGCTGGCACAGCGGTGCACGTCGCTGGCCCGATTCACTTCCCCGGGCTCGAGTGATGCAAACCGCATGATCGTCTGCCAGGCGGGCGACAGCCCGGCGGCAACGACCGTGGAGGGCGGTGAGAGGGGGGATGTCATGGCTGGGCCCGTCTGGTGGGGGGAAGCGAGTCGAAAGAGTGTAGGGTCAAAAGCATCCCGATGGAGCCATGCTCATGCCCAGACTTTCCCGTCTCACCGGAGGCCGTGCCCTCGTCGCCGCGGCCCTCATGGCATTCGGCGCCGTCACGGTAGGCGCAGATGACAATGCTACGATCGAAGGGACGTCGGCGATCGAGTGCCGCTACCTGCATACGACCGGAGCACTGCCATGAACGTCATCGTGGTCGCCTTGCTCGCGGCCCTTTTGCCCCTGGCGACGCTCGCCGGCACCTTCCCTGACGGCGACACGGTAATCGACGTCACTCGCCCCCCTTATTCCGCTCAGGGGGACGGCGTGGCCGACGACACTGCCGCGATCCAGCGCGCTATCGACGACCACACGGGCCGGCATCACATCCTCTACTTTCCCCGCGGCACCTACCTCATCAGCGCCACCCTGAAGTGGCCGAAGAAGGTCGGGGATCGTGACAACTGGGGGATGACCTTCCTCTGCGGAGAGTCGGCCGAGGCGAGCGTCATCCGGCTCCGCGACGAGACATTCACCGCTGCCGACCGGCCCGAGGCGATCATGTGGTGCGGGGGCTTTGGGTCGGCCGATTGGTTCCACAACTACATCGAGCATCTCACCTTCGACGTCGGCGCGGGGAACCCAGGCGCGGTGGCCCTTCAGTTCTATTCCAACAATTCCGGAGCGGTGCGCGATTGCCGGTTCGTGGCCGGTTCCGGGAGCGGCCACACCGGTCTCGATCTGGCGCATCGCGACATGAATGGGCCACTGCTCGTGCGCAACTGCTCAGTCACCGGTTTCCGTCGCGGGATTGCCACCGGGGGGGCGGTGAACGGCCAGGTGTTCGAGAACATCGTGCTGGAAGGGCAGACTGAGGTGGGGCTTGTCAACGAGGGGCAGGCGATCAGCATCCGTGGACTCCGCAGCCGTGGGGCGGCCCCGGCTGTCTCCACCTACGGGACGCTTTGCCTCGTCGAGGCCGACCTCGCCGGAACGGATGATGCCGCCGCGAAGCCGGGAATCGTGAACTTCAACGGTGGGCGGCTCTTTCTCCGAGACGTGAAGACGACCGGCTACGCCCGTGCGCTTGGCGACGTGTCGCACACCCCTGATTCCGCCGCGGCTTTTCGCCTCACCGGCGCCGACAGGCCCGGCAGCCTCGGGCCCGACATCGACGAGTATTGCTCGCACGCCGCGGCCAGCCCATTTTCTTCCCCCGCAAGCTCGCTCCGCCTGCCGGTGAAGGAGACACCAGAGGTGCCACGCGACGCCCCCTCCACATGGGCCAACGTCGATGATTTCGGCGCTGACTCAAGCGGCCAGGCCGATTCCGCCGCCGCCATCCAGCGGGCGATCGACTCCGGTGCGACAACCGTCTTCCTGCCTGGTCACTACGCCCTCGGAAGCACCGTCGTGATCCGAGGCAAGGTGCGCCGGCTCGTCGGCTGCGGCGGATCGATCGATTACGCCGCGAACGTGAAGCCTGATTTTCGCCTTGCCGATGGCGAAGCCCCGGTGGTCATGCTCGAGCACTTCGCCAACATCCATGGCGGGCTCGAGGTCGACACCCGCCGCACGCTCGTGCTGCGGAGCGTCTCCGACTGCGATCTCACGAGTACGGAGCATGCCAAGGGCGCGGAATGGTTCTTCGAGGATGTCGTGACGCACAACCTCATGATCGAGGGGCAGCGGCTCTGGGCGCGGCAGCTCAACGTCGAGAACGAGGGCACGCATCTGGTCAACGATGGCGGGGCGGTGTGGATCCTCGGCTACAAGACCGAGCGGGGTGGCACGCTCCTCGAAACCCGCGGCGGCGGAAGGAGCGAGATCCTCGGTGGCTTCAGCTACACCACGACCGCCGGCAAGCTCGCGCCGATGTTCGTCACCACGGATGCCTCAGCGTGGGCGTTCTTCGGCGAAGTCTGCTTCAACGGCGACCCCTTCGCCGTGCGCGTCTCGGAGACGCGCGGACAGGAAACGAGGATCCTCGGCCGCGACGACGGGCACACGACGCCCTATTCGGGCCGCGGGCCGAATCCCTGATCGCTGAAGCCCTGACCATCACCGGCCGTTCCGGCTGGGCGGGCACAGGCCGCACAACGAAAGACCCCTGCCAAACGCTCCCCCGGTCACTCCGACGTGATCGTCCAACCTTCCTTCTTCCCCGTCGCCCCGGTGGGGAGGAAGTAGGTGGCGAGGAACGCCGGCCGGTCGGCATCGAGCAGCGCGACCGCGGCGGCAAGGGGCTCGGCCGTCCCCATGTTTTCCTGGTCGCGAACCATCACCTCGCGCAGCTCCTTCCACATCCGCTCGACGTTCCCGCTCCCCACCTTCTCCGCATTGCGGATCATGTCGGCGAGATTCGACTCCCGGAGATGGTAGGCGTAGGCGAGAACGCGCCGCCGCAGCCCCGACACCTCCTCGACCGACTTGCCGAACGCCTCGGCGAGCGCCACAGGGACATCGGGGCGGGCCGCGGCCGCCGCGGCGAGGGCCTCGTCGAGGAGCGTGGCCGTCTGCTCGAAGCGCAGCTGGACATCCTCGCGGAGCCAGTGGTTGGGCAGGGTTGCCTGATCGGTGCGGATGAAGAGGCCGCGCCGCGTCGACTGCCAGCTCGGCGTCTGCCAGCTCGCCCCCTTGAGCGTCGCCGCCGAGAGGAGGTGCGCCGGATCGCTCTTCCCCACCTCGCGCGACAGCCACGAGACGTCCCAGGGATAGATCTCCACGGCCGTCGAAACGAGCTTCCAGTATTCGGCCACCTTCGCCGCGGCCGGGCCGTAGGGCTCGGCGAGCTTGGTGATCGCCGCCTCGTCGGAGATGTCGGGATCGGCGAAGAAGATCCCGCTCATCCGCAGGTTCGGATCCTCGCGGTCGGGGATGAGGCCGTAATACTCCTTGATCCCCTTGAGGGGACCTGAAGCGTTGACGGCGCGGAGCGCCCGCAGCGTCGCCAGCGGCGTGGGGACGTGGATGAACGGCTCCATCTCCTCGGTGGCTCCGCCGAGCCACACCTCACCGAGCACCGGGATGCCGAGGCGGGCGGCCTTGCCGACGGTGTTGCGGAACCAGCGGTCGGCCGCGATCGCGATCTGCACTTCGGCGATGTTGGAATGGAGCGCGAGGCCGACGCACGAGGCATCGAGGTCGTCCATGCAGCGGAACGTTTCCCCGGCCGACAGCTCCCACGGCTCCCAGAAGAGGACGCCGTCCTTCTGGAGGCCGTGCCACGTCCGGGCCATCATGTTGACGAACGCCGTCACGCGCTCGTGGAGCGGAATCCCGTGGCAGCGGGGGCACGGGCCCCACTCGCTGCATAGCCAGGCGTGCTGGTCGTAGGTGTAGCAGAGGAGATCGTCGACGCCGGGGAACTTCTCATGGAAGGCCCGCACCAGAAGCCGGTAGCGTTCCACCGTGGCCGCATCTGAGATGCACAGGTCGAGCGGCTTGTCGGGATCCTGCGGCGGGTAGAAGACGTTCGGGGCACCGAAGTGAAAGATCGTTCGCAGGCCATGCTTGCGACACAGGGCGATCCGCTTCGTGAGCTCGGCCGAGCGGGCGGCGATTTTTTCCGCCGAGCGAGTCGGCGCCCGGTCGGTGTCCCCCGGCATCGGCGCGACGCCTGTCGGCAGCGCGACGACATCCTCGAGGTTGAGCGGTTCATCGTTGGGACGGTAGCCCCAGGCGATGTTGAGCTGGATGCAGTTGAAGCCGAGGGCCTTGAGCCGCTCGAGGTTGGCGTCGTTCCATTCGACCTGCGGATGGCACGGTGCCCCGAGGAAGCCGACCCGGTAGTCGACCCGCCGGGCCGGCGTCGGCTCGGCAGCCGCGGGCTTCACTGCCACCACGATCGCCCAGGCGACCAGCGCCACCACGATCCCCACGCGCGGCCCGACTTCCCGACGCATCGCTCCCCCTCTTCTTGGAACAGACTCCCGCCGGCCATGCCGGCGGACGAACAACCACCCTTCAGCTCTTCGACGCGTCGGCCGCGACGTCAGGCACCGGAAACCGGTCCTGAATCGCTTGCACGGTGAGCGGATCGGTCTGCATCCCCTCCATCGCCCGCACGCAGGCCTCGGCGGCGGGGAGCGTCGTGATGCACGGCACGCCATGGAGCACGCTCGCCGCGCGGATCCGCCCCTCGTCGGTCCGCGCCCCTTTGCCGCGGGGCGTGTTGAAGATCAGCTGCACCCGGCCGTCGATGAGGTGGTCGAGGAGATTAGGATGTCCTTCCTGGAGCTTCTTCACCGTTTCCACCGGAATCCCGGCGGCAATGAGGGCCCGGGCGGTGCCGGAGGTGGCGATCAATTCAAAGCCCATGGCCACGAGCCGGCGGGCGCACTCGACGATCTGATCCTTGGCTTGCTGGCTGGCCACGCTCAAGAAGATCGTCCCCTTCTCGGGGAGGAGGATCCCGGCGGCCAGCTGGCTCTTGGCAAAAGCCCTGCTAAACCGGTCGGCCACTCCCATCACCTCGCCGGTGGACCGCATTTCCGGCCCGAGCGCGATGTCGACGCCGGCAAACTTCACGAACGGAAACACACTCTCCTTGACGCTGAACTGTGACGGCACCGGATCGGTGACGATCCCCTGCTCCTCGAGCGTCACCCCCGCCATCACCTTCACCGCCACCTTGGCCACCGGCAGCCCCGTCGCCTTGGCGACGAACGGCACGGTGCGGCTGGCCCGCGGATTGACCTCGATCACGTAGAGCGTCGGCTTCCCGTCCTCGCGCTTGACGGCGAACTGGACGTTCATCAGGCCGATCACGCCGAGGCTGCGGGCCAGGCCGATCGCCGCCTTCTTGATCTCCGCCACCACGTCCTCGGGAAGGCTGTGCGGCGGGATGCAGCAAGCCGAGTCGCCGGAATGGACGCCGGCCTCCTCGATGTGCTCCATGACCCCGGCCACGATCACGTCGCGGCCATCGGCGATGCAGTCGACGTCGACCTCGATCGCATCCTCGAGGAAGCGGTCGATGAGCACCGGCTGCCCCTGGGCGACGGCGAAGGCCTCGGCGACGTAGCGCTCGAACTGCGCCGTGTCGTAGCAGATTTCCATCGCCCGTCCGCCGAGAACGAAGCTCGGGCGCACGAGCGACGGGAAGCCGATCCGCTGCACCTCGCGACGGGCCTGTTCGAGCGTTCGGGCGATGCCACAGGCCGGCTGGCGGAGATTGAGCCTGTCGAGGAGCGTCTTGAACTTCTCCCGGTCCTCCGCCTGCTCGATCGTATCGACGCTCGTGCCGATGATCGGCAGCCCCGCCGCGGAGAGTGCCCGGGCGAGGTTGAGCGGGGTCTGGCCGCCGAGCTGCACGATCACGCCGTCGGGCTGGATGCGGTCGGCGATGTTGAGCACGTCTTCACAGGTGAGCGGCTCGAAGAAAAGCATGTCGCTCGTGTCGTAATCGGTGCTCACCGTCTCGGGATTCGAGTTGACCATCACGCTCTCGATCCCCATCTCGCGGAGCGCGTAGCTGGCGTGGCAGCAGCAGTAGTCGAACTCGATCCCCTGGCCGATGCGGTTGGGGCCACCGCCGAGGATCATCACCCGCTTCTTCCCCGCCGCCTTCGGGCGGGTCTCGTCCTCCTCCTCCCAGGAGGAGTAGTAGTAGGGAGTGAGTGCCTCAAACTCGGCGGCGCAGGTGTCGACGGCCTTGTAGGTGGCGACGATCCCGCGGCGCTTCCGATCGTCGCGGACATCCATCTCGGCGGCGCCGAGGAGCTTGGAGAGTTGGCGGTCGGAGAAGCCGGCTTGCTTGGCCGCACGGAGGAGCCCGTCATCGACTGCGGCCAGCGATCCGAGGGATTCCAGAAGCGCCTCCATCTCGACGATCTGGAGGAGCTGGTCGAGGAACCAGCGGTCGATCGCCGTCGCCTCGTGGATCTCCTCAATCGTCATCCCCACCTTGAAGGCATAGCGGAGATACCACACCCGGTCAGGATCGGGGATCGAAATCTTGGCGATGATGTCGTCGCGCGACGGCTCGGCCGGCGTGCCCCACAGATCCTTGCCGTCGCAGCCGAGGCCGAAGGCCCCCACCTCGAGGCCGCGGAGGGCCTTTTGGAAGGCTTCCTTGAACGTCCGCCCGATCGCCATCGTCTCGCCGACGCTCTTCATCTGCGTCGTCAGGCGGCTGTCGGCCTCGGGAAACTTCTCGAACGCAAACCTCGGCACCTTGACGACGACGTAGTCGATCGACGGCTCGAAGCAGGCCTTCGTCCGCCGCGTGATGTCGTTGGGGAGCTCATGGAGCCGCCAGCCGACGGCGAGCTTGGCGGCGATCTTGGCGATCGGGAATCCGGTCGCCTTGCTCGCCAGCGCCGACGAGCGGCTGACGCGCGGGTTCATCTCGATGACGATCATCCGCCCGTTCGTCGGATGAACGGCAAACTGGATGTTCGAGCCGCCGGTGGCCACGCCGATGGCGCGGATGACGGCGAAGCTGGCGTCACGCATCCGCTGATACTGGCGATCGGTGAGCGTCATCGCCGGAGCGACAGTGATCGAGTCGCCGGTGTGAACGCCGCAGGGGTCGAAGTTCTCGATCGAGCAGATGATGACGGCGTTGTCGTCGCTGTCGCGCATCACCTCCATCTCGTATTCCTTCCAGCCGAGGATCGATTCCTCGACCAGCACCTCATCGACCGGCGACAGATCGATACCGCGCTGCACCTTCGAGTCAAACTCTTCGCGGTTGTAGGCGATCCCGGAGCCTGAACCTCCGAGGGTGAAGCTCGGGCGGATGACCGCCGGCAGGCCGACTTCGGCGAGCACCTCGCGGGCCTCCGAGAGCGTCCGCACAATCCGGCCGCGGCAGGTCTCGAGGCCGATCTTCCGCATCGTCTCCTTGAAGATCTCCCGGTCCTCGCCGCGCTTGATGGCCTCGGCCTTCGCGCCGATCATCTCCACGCCATGCTTGGCGAGGACGCCGTGGCGGTCGAGCTCCATGGCGAGGTTGAGCGCCGTCTGGCCGCCGAGCGTGGGGAGGATGGCGTCGGGCTTCTCGATTTCAATGACCTTCTCGAGCATCTGCCAGGTGAGCGGCTCGATGTACGTCCGGTCGGCCGTGCCCGGATCGGTCATGATCGTGGCCGGGTTGGAATTGACGAGCACGACCCGGTAGCCGTCCTCGCGCAGCGCCTTGCAGGCCTGGGTGCCGGAGTAGTCGAACTCACAGGCCTGGCCGATGACGATCGGCCCGGAGCCGATGAGGAGGATCGTGTGGAGGTCGTCGCGACGGGGCATGGAGGGATCCGGGCTCGTCGCCGGAGCAAAGGGGGCTGGAGGGGGACGGGTAGGGCTGGGGCAGGTTGCGGGCAAACGCGCAAACCCTACCATCCAGCCCGTCGGTTCATCAACGAACGGCTACAATTCCCGCGGCTAATGCGCCTGCCCCCTCCCTACCCGCTCCTCCTCCGGAAGCCCTCATGTCGATCGCCACCACTGCCCTCGACGCCCTCCGCGACACGCTCCCCGACGATCTGAAGGACATCCGCCTCAATGTCGCGAGTGTTCTCGCCGGCGAAAACCTCACCCCCGCCCAGGCGCTCGGCACGGCGCTCGCCTCCGCGCGGTTCCTCCGCTGCCGCCCGCTCGTCGAAGCTTTCGAGAGCGATCTCCGCGCAGGGCTCGGCGATGCGGCGGCGCCGGTCTTGTCCGATGCCCTCGCCTCCGCGGGGCTGATGGCGATGAACACCGTCTACTACCGCTTCCGCCACATGATCCACAAGGAGAGCTACGACGCCCGCCCACCGCGGCTGCGGATGAGCCGGATGATCCAGCCGGCGACGACGAAGCTCGACTTCGAGCTCATGAGCCTCGCCTGCGCGGCGCTGGCCGGCTGCGAGCTCTGTCTCCAGAACCACGAGAAGAGCCTCCTCCATGTCGGCGCCAGCGAAGAAGCCTGCCACGATGCGGTGCGGATCGCCGCCGTCGTCTCGGCCGTTGTCTGCGGGCTCCCGGCATGAGGGCGCTGCGAAAGCTGCCGCGGCACGTCAGGGGCCTGGCGGCGCTCGGACTGTGGCTTGCGCTCCTTGCCCCGGTGGCGATCGGCGCCGAGCCTCCCCCGGCCGTCGTCCGGCTCCAGGTGTTCAATCGTTCGACCGAGCCGGCCGAGATCATCGCCCTCGATGACCAACGCGGCCGGACCGCGGCCGGCGAGGTCGCTCCCGGCGGCAACACGATCCTTGCCGCATCCCCCGGTCAGGCCTTTGCAATTGTCGGCCGCGACTCTGGCGCCGAGGAACTCGCTGTCGCCAGCCAGCCGGTGAAGGCCTTTGTGTTTCGGCCGGCTGACCCAGGCGACGTCGCTGTTGTCGACGAGGCAGCAGGCGTGGGGCGCGTCATCGCCCCACCGGCGGCGCTCAAGGTCGATCCCTTCCATGCCAAGTCCACAAGCGCCCATGGCTTTCCGATCGTCGCCTCGGCGGCCGTGAGCGACTTTGCCCTCCTCGAGGCGGCGTATCTCATCGATGCGTTGCTCGCGGCCCGCCCCGATGTCCGCCAGGCGCTCATCGAATCGGGCGCGCGGCTGTGCATCCTCGGCCACGACGAATACACCACCGATCTCCCCGAGTTTGCCTTTCTCGCCGCCACTCCCATGGAGGGCTTTCCCGGCATCTCTGGCCGTGACTTCTGGGACGCCCGAGCCCGCGGCACCGGCGGCAGCGAGACCGATCCTTACTGCTCCTGTGGGGAGGAGAATCTCCTCGCCTACGACGGCGATCCCTACGCGGCCGAGTGCATCCTCATCCACGAGTTTGCCCACGTCATCCATCTCCGCGGGATGTCGAACGTCGATCCCTCCTTCGATGCCCGGCTCCTCGCCGCCTACGATGCCGCGATGCGCGATGGCTTGTGGAAGGGAAAATACGCCTCGGTGAACCACCACGAGTATTTCGCCGAAGGGGTGCAGTGCTGGTTCGACAACAACCGCGTCAACGACCACGATCACAACCACGTCCATCTGCGGAGCGAGCTTCTCGACTACGATCCGCGCCTCGCCGCCCTCTGCAAAGAAGTGTTTGGCGACACCGAACTGCGCTACACGAAGCCCGCCACCCGTCTCACCGGCCATCTCGCCGGCTACGATCCTGCCACGGCCCCCCGCTTCCGCTGGCCCGAGCGGCTCGAGGGGGCAAAACAAGAGATCCGCCGCCAGGCCGAGGCCCGTTCGGCCACCGCCGAGCCATCCACCGACCCGCCTGCCCCTGCTCCCGAGGACCAACGATGACCGCCGATCCGAAATCGAGTCGTTCTGTCGACGAGATCCTCACTGCGGCCAGCGACGAGAGCCGAGCCGCCCTCAAGGTGCTCGGTGAGCTTGTCGGCAACGAGCCCGCCTCGGTGGCCACGCCGGCGCAGTTTGCCACGCGTCACCTCGGAATCGATCCGCTGGCGCTGGCGAGCACCCGGTTCACCGGTCCTTCGACGTCGCTGTCGATCCTCGGCAACATGCTCCGCCTCGAGATCGCCAAGCATGGCGATGCCGTGATCATTGGCTCCCCCGGCGACGGCCTTCCCCCCACCTGGTCGCAGCTCGACCTCGGCCTCGACGAGCACGGCGCCAACACCCAGGTCACGGTGCCTGGCCGGCTTGTCGCCTTCTTCCCCGCAGGCACGCTCGCCGCGAAGGGGCTCTGCGTCCTCGTCGACGATCGCCACTGGTCGCGCGAGTTTGCCATCCTATCGGCAAATGCCGACAAGGGGGTCGCCGAGGGGCTCCTGGCCTCGTTCCGGGAGCGGCTCAAGTCGGGCGACAATCCTCTCCGCGGCCGCGTCCTCCAGGCGAGCGTCAACGACGGCTGCATCCGGGTCGGCGTCAGCCCGGCGATCGATAGCCGGCGCGAGGGGCTGATCCTCCCCGACGCGCTGTGGCGGGAGATCGACGTCTTCCTCGCCGCGGCGACGACGCGCCGCGAGCTCCTCCGGTCGCTCGGCCTGGGAACGAGCCGCGGCCTCCTCATCGCCGGCCCGCCGGGCGTCGGTAAGACGCACCTCGTGCGCGTCATCGCCTCGAGCCTCGTCGGGCAGTACACGACGATCCTTGCCGACGCGACCTCGATGCGGCATGCCCTGGCCGATCTCTACGCCGAGAGCGACACCTTCGGGCCGACGCTTATCGTCCTCGACGACATCGATCTCGTCCTCGGCCACCGTGACTCCGGCGGCGACAACACCGCGCTTGCCGACTTCCTCGCCACGCTCGACGGTGTCCGGCAGCGCGAGGACGTGCTCACGATCGCCACGACAAACGACCCCAAATCGCTCGACCCGGCAGCGCAGCGCTCGAGCCGCTTCGACATGATCATCACGCTGCCGATGCCCGATGCCCAGTCGCGGGCCCGGATCCTTGGCCGGCATCTCGAGCCGCTCGGGCTCGAGATCGATCTCCACGCGATGGCCGAGCATCTCGAGGGAGCGACCGGCGCCGACGTCCGCGAGGTGGTGCGTCGGGCGATCCTCGAGCACGGCAGCTCGTTCACTCAAGGCCAGCTCACCGACATCGCCCTCTCCGGCCGGTGGCGGGCCACCGTCAACCGGCGGAAGTATCTCTAATCAAGCAGGGATACGCAGTGACAGCGGCGCTGGAGAGTCCGATCCATAAGCGTGCCATCTCGAGAAGCCGCCCCCCGCCGAATGACCCGGGCAGCGGCCTCACCCCAGCTCGCGGAGATACTCGAGCGTGTAGATGCCGCTCGAATGGCCGTCGGAAAACTCGATGCTGTACGCGTACTGCCCCACCGGCGTCATGCCGGCGATGGAAAGTGGCGCAAGCTCCTGCGGCGAGAGCACGGTCAACAGCCCCTTCGGCTTCGGCGCCGCCCGCTCCTCGCGGCAGGTGGCACACGGACACGCATCGCGGAGGAGCCGCGGCGAATAGGGGCTGCGCACGCCATCGCTCCAGCCGATCTCCACGCTGCCGTCGGGCAAGCGGCGGATCGAAGCGGGAACGGCAGCGGCCGATGGCCGGCCTGTCGATGGATCACTCATGAATCGCTCCTTGGTGGCTGTCTTGTGTCGTGACGGTGGTCGAAAATCCGCCTCCCCTTTCCTTCGAATCGCGGCAGGCTCCCGGCCGGCACCGCCGTGACGCCGACGCGGAGCCCGAGGCGGAGATGAAGCTCCCGGGCGACGCGGCGCGGCTCGTCGAGCCGATCCTCGATCTCGAGGGCGAGCTCGTCGAGGCTCTCGCGCGAGAAGACGGTGAGCCGGTATTCCATCACCTCAGGAAAGCTTCGCACGATCCCGTCGATCGCCCCAGGAAAGACATTCACGCCGCGAACGACGAGCATGTCGTCGGCCCGGCCGAGCACACCCCCCTCGAGCTTCACCCACGGGCTCTCACCCGCCGCGATCTCGGCGTCGTCGGGCCAGCGCGGCCGGACGAGGTCGCCGGTGCGGTAGCGGAGCACCGGAGCGCCGACGCGGCCGAGCGTCGTGAGGACAAGCTCGGCAAGCTCCCCCGGAGCGGCCGGCCGACCCGTCTCGACGGAGAGAAACTCGGGGTGAAACCAGGGCTCGAGGAGATCGAGATGCCGGCCATGACGATCCCCCACCCCCCACGGCCCGACTTCGCTGGCGCCAGCGTGGTCGAGGACGTTGGCATCAAAGGCCTGCCCGATCCGGTCGCGGACGGCAGCCACCGATCCCCCCGGCTCGCCGGCCACGATCACCAACCGGATCGGAAGCGACGCCAGATTGAGCTTCGACTCCGCCGCCACTTCGGCCAGATGGAGCGCATAGCTCGGCGTCGCCATCAGCACCGTAGCGGAAAGACTGCGGGCCATCTCCAGGCGCGCGACGCTCGACATCCCGCCGGTCGGGATCGCCATCGCGCCACAGGCAAGCACGCCGTCGAAGCCACTCCAGAATCCGAGGAACGGGCCAAACGACGAGGCGACGAGGACGCGGTCGCCAGGGCCGACAGCGCCCCGCGCGAGGATCGCCCGCCAACATTCCATCCACCAGGTCCAGTCACTGGCCGTGTCAAAGACCGGCATCGGCCGGCCATGCGTGCCGCTCGTGCGATGACAGCGGACATACGACTCCAGCGGATAGGTGAGATTCGCAGGCAGGCCGGTGGCGGCGGCGCCGGCGACGAGTTCTTCTTTCGTCGTCACAGGCCAGGTGGAAAACTCCTCAAGCGAACCTGGCAGCGCCCGGGTAGCCCCGAGCTTCGCGGCATAGAAGGCGTTGGCAGGGAGCACCTCGGCAAGACAGGCGCGGAGCTTGGCAAGCTTGAACCGGTCGAGATCGGAGCGCGACGCTCCATGAGAGTCTGGCGAGTCGGGAGGGTCGGGCGTCACGGAGGGAAGCTCGCCGGGGATCGGTGCCATGGGGGGAATTATGGCACGGACAGGCGTCGCCGGCTCACAACCCGGAGGGCGGAGCCCCGAGGCTCGGAATCCCCTGCGTGGGCGCGTTGAAGCGCGGCGGCTCGAGCGACGAGCCGGGGAACTGGAGCGGGCCAGCCGCCGGGGGCGGGAGCTGGCCAGCGGGCGCCGGCGGGAAGGAAGGTGGGGGCGGGGGAAAGGAAGGTGGGGGCGGGGGGAAGGCGGGCTGTTGCGGCGGGAGCGGGAGGGGGGCCACGACGGCCGGGAGCGGTGTGGCGGGCACCGGCGGCAGGCTGCCGGCGGCGAGGCGGGCGGTCTGGGCACGGGCGACGACCAGCTCCGCCGGCTGCGATTCAGCCGGAGCCATCGCCAGATCGACGACACGCTCATCGCGGATCTCCCACGGCCAGAGGTTTTCGCTCACGAAGTCGAGCGGAAACACCTCGTACCAGGGGACGGGAATCGGCTGCCGCACCGTCAGGGTCTCGAAGCCGTCCTTGACCAGGCGGATCTTCCGCGTGCCGTAGTAGACGAAATCGGTCGAGACCGGCGTCGTCCCAATCTGATAGTCGTCGACGTAGACGAGGGCCCCGGGAGGATTGGAGCGGATCGTCATCCGCCGCTGCACGCAGCCGCTCCCGGCGACCATGACAAGCGTCAAAATCGCGATTCCCAGCGGGAAAACAGGCCACTGGGCGCGGGCACGGCGATGGGGGCGGGCGGAATGCATGGCGGGGAGAATAGAGAGCCCCCGCGGCCGCCGCCAGACCGACAGGCCAGGGCCCGCCTCGACCCACAACCCCTTTTCCCGGGCCGGTTTGCGGTCGCAGGCAGCGATTGAGGCCGCTAGAATCGGGCGGTTTGCGGCTGAGCGGCCGCTGCCATCCTTCCCCTTTTTTGTCAGGCTGTTCACGCGTGGGATCCGGCACCACCCTCGTGTACTGCGACCAGACCGACATCGGTCGCCGCCGCGCCAACAACCAGGATTCCCTGGCGGTGGTGCCCCCGGTGAGCCCGCAGCAGTATCAGTCGCGCGGCTGGCTGCTCCTGGTCGCCGACGGGATGGGAGCCCATGTCGCCGGGGAACGGGCAAGCAAAATCGCCGCCGAACAGGTGCCGCTGATCTACGAGAAGAATGCCCAGCGTTCCCCTCCGCTGGCGCTCCTCCGCGGCCTCGAACAGGCCAACACCGAGATCAATCTCCGCGGCCGCCGGCAGCCGGAGTATCTCGGCATGGGGACGACCTGCACGACCCTCGTCCTCGTGCCGCGCGGCGTGCTCGTCGGCCACGTCGGCGACAGCCGCGCCTACCGCCTCCGCGGCACGACCCTCGATCAGCTCACCCGCGACCACTCTGCCGTGTGGGAACTCGAAAGCCAGGGGGGGCTGACCCGCGAACAGGCCGAACGGACGGTGGGGAAGAACGTCATCACCCGCTCGATGGGCCCGCATGCCCGCGTCGAGGTCGACATCGAAGGGCCCCATCCGGTCGAGCAGGGGGATGTGTACCTCCTCTGCAGCGACGGCCTATCGGGGCAGGTGGCCGATGAGGAGATCGGGCTGTTCCTCAAGGAACTCCCGCCGCGCGACGCCTGTGCGGCGCTCGTCGGCCTGACGCTCGTCCGCGGCGCCCCCGACAACGTCACGGTGATCGTGGCGAAGGCCGGGGCGGAGGAGGTGTCGGCAAATGTCCACGGCGCCCCCGCCTGGGCGCTTGACGAAGACTACCAACCGCGGAGCCAGAAGCAGCAGCTCCCTTGGAAACAACTAGCCATCGCGGCCGGCAGCCTCCTGATCGCGCTCCTGCTGAGCCCATGGGGGGATTTCGTCCGTTCGCTTGGCGACCTGCCGCGGACGATCTGCAGCGTCGCCAGCGCCGCGGCCTTGCTGGTGATGGTGGCGATGGTCGTGATGGCCTTCGTCGGCTTCGCCCTTCCCGCCGGGGATGGCCGCTCGCTCGCCTCCGGCCGCCGGCTCGGTCAGGGCCCCTACCGCACCTACAACTGCTCTCCCCGCGCGGCGCTCGTGGAGGGGATCGTGGCGAGCGCCGAATCGGCCGCCGACGGCCTCGCCCCCCCGGAATGCGATCGGATGCTCGCCGCTGCCACCCGAGCGCGAAAGTTCATTGCGGCAGGGAGTTTTCACGAAGCGACCGTGGCCGCTGCGGAGGCGATCGCCGTCTACAGCCGCTCGGTCGAAGAGGCCCGCTCCGGCGACACCCTCCGCGTCCCGCCCCCGTCGCCCCCCGGCGGCCACCACGACGAGCGAGGGTGACTGTTGCCCATGAAGATCGTCTCTCGCTACGTCCTCTCCGAGCTGCTCCAGGTGTTCCTCGTGGCGCTCTCGGCGCTGACGCTGTTCATGCTCGTCGTCGGGCTCGTGAAGGAAGCCCAGCAGCAAGGGCTGGGGATGATGCAGATCGCGGCCCTCGTGCCCTACGTTCTCCCCGAGGCGATGCGGTTCGCCGTGCCTGGCACGATGCTCTTCGCGGTGGCGAGCGTGTTCGGGCGGATGTCGGCGACCAACGAGATCACGGCGCTCAAGGCTGCCGGGATCTCGCCGATGGCAGCGATGTGGCCAGCAGTCGGCTTGGCCGTGGCCGTGAGCTTCGTGTCGGTGTGGCTCAACGACGTCGCCGTGTCGTGGGGCCGTGACGGGATCCGCCGCGTCATCGTCTCGAGCGTCGAGGAGATCATCTACGGCAGGCTCCGCCAGCACCGCTCCTATAGTGCTCCGCAGATCTCGATCAACGTCAAGAACGTCGTGGGGAAGGATCTCATCCGCCCCACCCTCTCCTACCAGCCCGAAACCGGCGACCCGGTGACCGTCTCCGCCGAGCGCGCGACGATGCACGCCGATGCCGCCAAGGGGGTGCTCACGATCACCTGCCGCAACGGCACGCTCAGCGTCGGCGATGTCAAAGCGGTGTTCCCCGACGAACTGACGCGCGAGATCCCCCTCGACACCGTCAGCCGCAAGGGGGCGACCTCGACGAGCCCCTCCGAGATCGCCATGGCCGATTTCCCCAGGGCCCGGGCCGAGCAGCTGCGCCGCATCGAGTCTTTCGAGGAGACCGCCGCCGCGAAGGTGGCGATCGCGATCCTCTCCGGACGGCTCGACATGACGATGCCGGTCCACACCGAGAGCGAACAGCATGCCGTGAAGGTGGAGACGGCCCGGCTCCATCGGATCATCATGGAGCCATGGCGGCGGTGGGCCAACGGCTTCAGCTGCCTGTGCTTCGTCCTCGTCGGGGCGCCGATGGCGATCCGGATGCGCAACGCCGACTTCCTCACGAGCTTCTTCCTCTGCTTCCTCCCCATCCTCCTCGTCTATTACCCCGTCTTCATGTTCGGCGTGTCGCAGGCGAAATCGGGGGCCGTTCCCCCGCTGGCGGTGTGGACGGGGAACGTGCTGGTGACGCTCTGGGGCGTGTGGCTGATGCGGAGCGTGATCCGGACATGATTCCGGGCTGATCCCGGACAGGATCCCTCCGTGATACCGGCTCAATCCCGGCACACGGGGGCCATCGCCGCCCGGAGCCCCCGGCGACCCGATCCCCCCTCCACCCGACGTTCCCGCCCCGGGGGCCTTCTGTCACAATTCGCCGAGCCCTGCATCTGCCGTTGTCCGGAGCCCCGTCATGCCTCGACCGATCACGCTGTTCACCGGCCAGTGGGCCGATCTGGCCCTCGATGACCTCGCCCGGAAAGCGCGCGAGTTCGGCTACCAGGGGCTCGAGCTGGCCTGCTGGGGCGACCACTTCGATCCCACCCGGGCGCTCGAAGAAGCCTCGTACTGCGCCCAGAAGCGCGACCAGCTCGAGCGCCACGAGCTCTCGGTGCATGCCATCTCTTCCCATCTCGTCGGCCAGGCGGTCTGCGACCGAATCGACGAGCGCCACAAGGCGATCCTGCCGGCGCATGTGTGGGGCGACGGCAACCCTGACGGCGTCAATCGCCGCGCGGCCGAGGAGATGAAGCGGACGGCCCGGGCCGCCAAGAAACTCGGCGTCAGTGTCGTCAACGGCTTCACAGGCTCCTCGATCTGGCATCTCCTCTACGGCTTCCCGCCGGTGCCCACGTCGATGGTCGATGCCGGATTCGCCCAGTTTGCCGAGCGCTGGCACCCAATCCTCGACGTCTTCGCCGAATGCGGCGTCCGCTTCGCGCTCGAGGTCCACCCCTCGGAGATCGCCTACGATCTGGTCACCGCCGAGAGGTCCCTCCAGGTCCTCGGCCGCCGCGAGGAGTTCGGATTCAACTTCGATCCCAGCCACCTCCACTGGCAGGGAGTCGATCCGGTCGAGTTTCTCCGCACCTTCCCCGATCGCATCTATCACGTCCACGTCAAGGACGCGATCACCACCCTCAACGGCCGCTCCGGCATCCTCGCAAGCCACCTCGGCTTCGGCGATCCGCGCCGCGGCTGGGACTTCCGCTCTCCTGGTCGCGGCGGGATCGATTTCGAGTCGATCATCCGCGCGCTCAATCAAGCCGGCTACCAAGGGCCGCTGTCGGTGGAGTGGGAAGACAGCGGCATGGACCGCGAGCATGGCGCCGCCGAGGCCTGCCAGTTCGTTAAAAACCTCGACTTCACTCCCGCCGGGCGGGCCTTCGACGCCGCCTTCGCCGAGGATTCCTGATGCCGTCTTCCCGCCCGTTCTTCGTGGCGATCATGCTCGTGCTGGCTGTCGCGCTGAAGCTCACGACGCGGCTGTGCGCCGACGACGGCGTCGAGGCCCCGCCGAGTCCCCCGCGGCCGCGGATCACGGCCGTGGACGCAGCCGAGGAAGAAAAAGAGAAGGATCCTTCGGCGCCTGGACTCGACGACGCCGCCTGGCGGAAGACGCTCGATGCTCTGGCCACACGGGCCGCCGCCCGGGGGCATGAGGCGCTCGCCGCCCACATCCGTTCGTGGGAGATCCAAGAGTTCACCGACCGGCAGATCGTCGTCACGATCCCCTCCCGGCTCGAGACACCGGACTGGATCGACGATGCCCAGGCGTCGCTGTGGGGGGAGTTTGTGGCGGCGCGGCGACGCCATGCCGAAGCGACGTTTGCCCGCGCCGTCGAGGCGGCGGAGGCCCACGACCGGCCCCGCACCCGAGAGGAGCAGCGGGCCGACAGCGAGGCCGGCCCGAAACCGTTGGCCCGGCGCGGCGGGGAAGCGATCGCGCTGCTCCACCGCACCCTCCGCGACGATCCCGATCATGAACGCGCCCGCACCATCGGCAGCTGGGTGAAGCGCGGGGAGGATTGGGTCTCGACGTCGGTAGCCAAGCGTCTCGACCGGGGCGAGGAGTTTGACGCGGCCTTCGGCTGGCTCCCGCGCGGCCGCCTCGAGCGCTACCGGGCGGGCGAGCGGTACGAATCGGGGAAGTGGGTAACAGCGGCCGACGACGACGCCCTGCCGCGGACGCTCAAAAAACCGTGGCGGCACGAGAGCGATCACTGGCGGATCCGTTCGTCGGCGCCACCGGCTGCGGCCGCTGCCCTCGCTGCCGAGCTCGAAACATCGCTCCTCATCTGGCAGCAGGTCTTCGGGGCCTACGCCTGGGAACCGGCCGAGCTCGAGCGCCGCTTCAAGGGGCGGGGGCGGATGCCGGTCCGCGATCCCTACGCCGCCGTCCTCGTCCCTTCGCGGGAGGAATACGTCGCCGAGGTGACGAAGTTCGAGCCGGCGGCGATCCGCAGCGATGCTATCTATTGGATGCCGACGAAGACGGCCTGGTTTGCCGTCATGCCCGGTGACACCGACGAGGTCGCCACGGCGGAAACCCGCACGATCCGCCACGAGGGAGCGCATCAACTCTTTGCCGAGGCCCGCTCGACGAGCCCCCTCGCCGGCGAGCGCTGCGGCTTCTGGGCGATCGAGGCCGCCGCCTGTTACATGGAAAGCGCTGTCCCGACGCCCTTCGGCTGGACGCTCGGCGGCCCCGACGCCGGCCGCGTGCCGGCCGCCCGCGAGCGCCTCCTCGACGACGGCTTCCAGATCCCGCTCGAGGAGCTTGCCGCCCTCGGCCGCCGTGAGCTTCAGGCTGACCAGCGCCTCCCGCAGATCTACAGCCAGATCTCCGGGCTCGCCGACTTCTTCATCAATGGCCAGGGGGGGCGCTACCGCGAGGCCTTCGTCGAATACCTCGAGCGGGTCTACACCGGATCGGTCTCCCCCGACTCACTGGCGACGCTCTGCCGCCGCACCTACCCGCAACTCGACGATGAATACCGCCGCCACCTCGCTCGTTGACTTTCCCTGAACAATCCCCCGCCGCCGGATGCGGCGACAGCCCCCCCGAAAAACCTTGGCTTTTTTGGGGGGCTTCACAAGTGGAAAAAGGTCATGGATGACTTTTTCCACGGGCTGTTAGACTTCCCGCCACTCAGTCCACGCCACATTTTTCAGGACCCGTTCATGGCCTCAGACATCGACCGTCTCGCGATCGACACCATCCGTACCCTGTCGATGGACGCGGTCGAAGCCGCCAAGAGCGGCCATCCCGGCACCCCGATGGCGCTGGCGCCGGTCGCCTACACCGTCTGGAAGGACTTCCTCCGCTACGACCCGGCCGACCCTGCCTGGCCCAACCGCGACCGCTTCGTGCTCTCCTGCGGCCACGCGTCGATGCTCCTCTATTCGCTCATCCATCTGGCCGGCATCCGTCGGGGTCACACCGAGGAGCCGGCCGTGTCGCTCGACGACATCCGCCGCTTCCGGCAGATCGGCAGCGTCTGCGCCGGCCACCCCGAGCACCACATGACCTCGGGGATCGAGACCACCACCGGCCCCCTCGGCCAGGGCTGCGGCAACTCCGTCGGGATGGCGATCGCCTCCCGCTGGCTCGGCGCGCGCTACAACGCCCCCGGCCGCACCCTCTTTGACTACGACACCTACGTCGTCTGCAGCGACGGCGATCTCATGGAGGGCGTGGCGTCCGAGGCGGCCTCGATCGCCGGTCACCTGGAGCTTGCCAACCTCTGCTGGATCTACGACGACAACAAAATCACGATCGAGGGGGAGACGCACCTCGCCTTCACCGAAAATGTCGGCCAGCGTTTCGAGGGTCTCGGCTGGCGCGTCGAGCATGTCGCCGATGCCAATGACACCGCCTCGCTGAAGCGTGCCCTCGAAGCCTTCCGCTCCGAGACGAAGCGACCGACACTGATCATCGTCAAGAGCCAGATCGGCTACGGCGCCCCGAAGAAGGCCGGCTCGCACGAATCGCACGGGGCCCCGCTGGGCGCTGAGGAGATCAAGGGGGCAAAGCAGGCCTACGGCTGGCCGGCCGACGCGAGCTTCCTCGTGCCCGAGGGGGTCAAGGAACATTTCACCGCAACCCTCGGCGCCCGGGGCACGAAGGCCCACGAAGCCTGGAAGGTGGCCCATGCCGCTGCCACGAAGGCTTCCCCCGAGAAGGCTGCCGAGCTCGATCACCTCCTCGCCGCCAAGCTCCCCACCGGCTGGGAGAAGGCGATCCCGACCTTCCCCGCCGATGCCAAGGGGCTCGCCAGCCGCGTCTCCTCCGGCAAAGTGCTTTCGGCGATCAGCGGCGTGGTGCCGTGGCTCCTCGGCGGCTCGGCCGACCTCGCCCCGTCGACGATGACGTTCGTCGCCGGCGCCGGGGAGTTTGGCCCCGGCGAACTCGGCGGGCGTAATTTCCACTTTGGCATCCGCGAACATGGCATGGCCTCGGCCTGCAACGGGATGGCGCTGTCGGGCCTGCGGCCGTACTGCGCCACCTTCTTCGTGTTCCTCGACTACCTCAAGCCGAGCTTAAGGCTCTCGGCCCTCGGCGATCTCGGCGTGATCTACGTCCTCACGCACGATTCGATCGGCCTCGGCGAGGACGGCCCCACGCATCAGCCGATCGAGCAGCTTGCCAGCGCCCGGGCCGTGCCGGGGATCACGGTCCTCCGCCCTGCCGATGCCAACGAAGTCGCCGAGGCGTGGCGCGTGGTCATGGAGCGGCCAGGCCGCCCCGCGGTGTTCGTCCTCTCGCGGCAGAATCTCCCCACGCTCGACCGCACGAAGTTCGCACCGGCCTCCGGCACCGCCCGCGGTGCCTACGTCCTCGAGGATGCCGCCGGTGGCAAGCCCGACTGCATCCTCATCGGCACCGGCAGTGAGGTCACCACCTGCCTCGAAGCGGCCGCGATCCTCCGCGACAAGGGGCACAAGCCACGCGTCGTGAGCATGCCGAGCTGGGAGCTGTTTGCCGAGCAGGATGCCGCCTACCGGGAGAGCGTCTTCCCGGAGGCCGTGACGGCCCGGGTGGCCTGCGAGGCCGCCTGTGGCTTCGGCTGGGAGAGGTGGATCGGCACGAAGGGGCGGTTTGTCGGGATGACCGGCTTCGGCGCGTCGGGCCCCGCCCCGGCGCTCTACAAGCACTTCGGAATCACGGCTGAGGGCGTGGCCAACGCCGCGATCGAAGCGATCGGCTGATGATTCTCGGAGCGGCGGAGCGAGCCACTCTTCCACCGCGCGACGATGTCACGGTCGTATACCGACGCGGATGCAGGCCGGATCAGCGGCGGCCGTGAATGCGCTTGTCGTGTCGGAGAGGGGAAACCATTCCGACACGAGCTCCGCGAACGGATAGCGGCCGTGATAACGCTCGAGGAAATCGACCGCGGCGACGAGATCGTCGGGCCCGTAGTTGTGCAGCCCACGGATCGTGAGGCAGCGGCGCACGATCCCCTCGAGCGACACTGGCACATCGTGGCTGGGTGACACGGCACCGACGAGGATCATGGTCCCACCGACACGCACGGTCGGCATGGCCGCCAGAAAGCCGGCGTTCGTTCCCGAAACCTCGATGACGGCATCGAGGCTCCCAGCCGTGCCTGAGGCAAAGTCGTCGGGATGAAATGCGGCGGCAGCGCCGAAGTCCGCCGCCCGACGACGCCGCCCCCCATCCGGTTCGGCAACGATCACCCGGGCCCCGCTCGCCGTTGCGATGGCGCACGCCGTGAGCCCGAGCATCCCGGCCCCCACGACTCCCAGATTCGCCCCATCGAGCGCGCCGCAGGCCCTGATCGCGCCGGCTACTGTCGCCGTGGCACAATTCGCCGGGCAGGCCACGCTGATTGGCAGGCTTTCGTCGAGCACGACCACGCAGGTGCCCGGGGCCAAGAGGCAGTGCTCCGCGAGCCCTCCGCTCAAAGCCCGGCGTCCGACCGCCCGCTCGTGGCCATACTTCACTCCGACGGCGCATTTCTGCGGATAGCCGTTCAGGCATGAGGGGCACGTGCCGCATGCGGCCACGATCGCCCACGTGACCCGGCACCCAACCTCGATCGGTCGTCCACGACGATCGTGCCGCGGGCACCCATCCCCGCCAGCCACGATTTCGCCGATCATCTCGTGACCGAGCACGGTCGGGATCGGTCCCTGGCGCCGCCCTTCCCAGGTGTGCCGATCGCTTCCGCAGACCGTCATCGCGACCACCCTCACCAGCCATTCGCCTTCGGCCGGTTCGGGGAGGGGAATCAGGCGGGGCTCGAAGGTCCGGGGCACGCCGTCAAACACGACGGCCCGACTCGTCTTCGGCAGGCTCATGGGGAGGTGGTCTCCACGGAATCGCCGTGGACCGTCGGCACGGCCCGGCCCATCAAGGTGTCGGAACGAGTACGGTGGATGAAGTAGGCCATCGCCCCGAGCGAAGAAGCCATCAGCAAAAGCACCGTGATCCAGCAGAGCGGAATGAAGAACGCGAGGCTCCCGGCCCCGGCACCGCCACCGAGCCGCAGGCACAGGACCACGACGTAGCCGAGATAGCCAATCGCGTCAGCCACGTAGAGCAGATAGCCGACGTTCCCGCGCTCGCGCGTGACGGCGATGAACCGTTCGAACACCGTGGTGTGGATGGCGACATGGGGAATGTAAAGCGCCAGGCCGACGAGGACCATGAACGGCACCGGGGCGATGAGGCCCAACATCCGGCAGACGAGGGTGGCCGCCAGCAGCACCGCGCCGGCCATGCACACTCCGAGCGATGCGAGAAACGCGCGCCGGTTCCCCCTGACGAGCACGGCAAGACCGTTGACAACGATCACGCCCAGGGCGACCCAGAACTCGGAGACCGTGTAGAGCCGTGGCGGCACGTCGACGCCGAGCCCGGCCCAGAGCTGGGGGGCGAAGTCGGCCCGCACGCTCCGCAGCACGGTGACGACGAGGTACATGACGACGATCAGTGACAACCCGGTTGCATACCTGCTGAAGAGCGCCCGCCGCTCGCCACGATCGATCGTCTCGCGGATGCTCCGCGCTGCTTCGTCCTCCGGACCCGGTGGCGGTGTCCAGGCGAGCATTGCCACCGCCACGATCAGCGGCACGGCAAACAGGGCCCCTGCCGTGGCGGGCATCCAAGCCTCGGTCACGCCCTGGCCAAGGAGCCAAGCACCGACCGTCTTCATCGCCCCGTCAGCGATGATGAAACTCGTGCACAGGCCCGCCGCCATCGCCTCGGTTGACCGACGTCCTTCCAGGAAACCGAAGACGAGTCCGAACGTCATGCCCAGCGCCAGACCATTGACGAACAATCCCAGCGCCGCCCAAGGTCTGGGAAGCAACCCGAAGGCCACCAATCCTGCTTCGGCAAGGGCCACCAGCCCCAGGAGCGCTGCGATCCGGCGGCGCGGCGGCGTCTCGGCGATGACGCGTATTCCGGCAAACTTCGAAAGCGTGTAGCCGGCGACCTGCGTGAGGACGATGAGCTCCTTGAAGCCGAGCCCCCAGACACCGTCCGTGTCGTACGTTCCCGCCGTGAACGGCTTCCTGAAGCCATACACACAGAAATACGCGACGAAGGCCGCCACCATGGCGACGACCTCGGAAATCCGTCTTCCGGTCAATCGCCGCTCGTGGGGCAAGCAGGTGCCTCGACACTGTTCTGGCGGAACAATTCCGCTATTTTAATGATGCCGTGAAGCGTGTTCCGTGTGGATCCCATGAGCGCCGCCAGACTCCTGAGGAGCTCCCGGTCGATGACCAACACCCACGACACGCTCCGCGACCTGTTCGCCACGCATGGACATTCGGAATACGGCGGCGAAGCGGTCAGCCAGTGGGAGCATGCCTGCCAGGCGGCTTGCTTGGCGGAACGAGCCGGTGCCGGGGCTGCGCTGGTCGTCGCGGCCCTGGTTCACGATATCGGCCATCTCCTCCACCGGCTTCCCGATGACGCTCCCGATCGCGGCATCGATGACGTCCATGAGCGGCTCGGAGCGGAATGGCTGGCTCGGTTTTTCCCCGAGGCCGTCGTTGCGCCGGTCAGACTGCATGTGCCGGCGAAGCGCTATCTCTGCGCCGTGGAGGAATCCTATCTCGCAGGCCTGTCTCCCCCCTCGCGCACGAGCCTCGCGATCCAGGGGGGCCCAATGTCTGGAGTTGAGGTGGCTGATTTCGAACGGCTCCCGTTTTTTGCCGATGCGGTGCGGCTGAGGCGCTGGGATGACCAGGCGAAGGTGAGCGGTCTTCCGACGCTCCCCTTCGAGCACTTCCAGCGGCACTTCGACGCCCTCCGCCACGGGGAGTGATCATGGAATCGAAGTCGGTCGGCATCGTCGGTGCAGGAATCGTCGGCCTCGCCTACGCCACGGCGGCCGTCGACCGCGGACACCGCGTGACCCTCTTCGAGCGCGACGGCGCGGCGAGCAGTGCGTCGGTCCGCAACTTCGGCATGCTCTGGCCGATCGGCCAGGCCCTTACGCCTTCCTACGGCACGGCCCTGCGTTCCCTCGCGCGGTGGCGGCGAATCGCGACCGAGACGGATCTGTGGCTCAATCCCTGCGGCTCCGTGCACGTCGCCCACGAGGCCGACGAGATGGAGGTGCTGCAGCAGTTCCACGCCGCCGCCTCCGCCCATGGCATCGACTGCCAGCTCCTGGAATCCGCCGATGTTCTCAAGATCTCGCCCCTGGCAAACCCGGCAGGGCTGCGCGGCGGCCTCTGGAGCCCGACGGAGACGGGGGTCGATCCACGAACGAGCGTGGCGCGGATCGCCTCCCACCTATCTGCCGCCCGCGGTGTCGACATCCGTTTCCACACGGTCGTCACCGAGGCCTCCACGGAGCGCGTTCGCACGGCCGACGGTCGGATGCACCGCTTCGACAGGATCATTGTCTGCGGTGGCAGCGACGTTGAATCGATCTACCCCGGTCTCCTTCGGGAGCAGGGCATCCGGCGCTGCAAGCTCCAGATGCTGGCGACTGCGCCACATTCCGCGCGCATCGGTCCGTTCCTCGCCGGCGGGCTGACACTCAGGCATTACGGCAATTTTGCCGCCTGTCCGGCGCTCGATGCCGTGAAGCGCCGCGTCGCGGGCCAGGCTCCCGAGCTCGACCGTTTCGGGATCCATGTCATGATCGCCCAAAACCAGGACGGCAGTCTGATCCTCGGCGATTCCCACGAATACGACGACGACATCAGCCCGTTCGACAAGGCGGAGATCGATGAGCTCATCCTCCGTGAGCTCCGGCGCATCGCCAGCCTCCCGGCATGGGAGATCACCGAGCGCTGGCACGGCATCTACGGCAAGCATCCCTCGAAATCGGTCGTCCGCACCGAGCCTGAGCCCGGTGTGCACGTCCGCGTCGGCACGGGGGGCGCCGGCATGACGATGTCGTTCGGGCTGGCCGAGGAAGACTGGGCGGACTGGGACGGGTGACGCATGGCCTCCACGATCAGCGAAAACGGGCGAGTCAGGGCGGTGCTCCTCGATTGGGCGGGCACCGCCATCGACCATGGCAGTCGGGCACCAGCCCGAGTGTTCGTCGAGGTCTTTGCCGCGGTCGGCATCGAGCTGACTGAGTCGGAGGCCCGCGGCCCGATGGGCCTCGCCAAACGCGACCATGTCGCGGCGATCCTCGCGCTCCCCAGGGTTCACGAACTCTGGCGCCGGATTCACAACCGCCATCCTTCGCCGGAGGACGTCGACGACATCTACCGGAGGTTTCTCCCGCTCCAAAAAGCGGTGCTCGCCGACCACTGCGAGCCGATTCCCGGCGTCGTCGAAGCGGTCGATTTCTGCCGCCGCTACGGGATCGCGATCGGCTCCACCACGGGCTATACCAGCGAGCTCATGGAGGTCGTGATCCCGGCCGCCGCGCGGGCCGGCTTCGCCCCAGACGTGGTCGTCTGCTCCGACGAGGTGCCGGCTGGCCGGCCGGCGCCGTGGGCCAATTTCAGGGCTGCCGAGCGATTGGGAATCTTTCCCCCGGCAGCGATCGTCGTCATCGACGACACGGCCCCGGGCGTTGCTGCCGGACGCAACGCGGGCATGCCGACGCTCGGCGTGACCCTCACCGGCAATGGAGTGGGCCTGTCGGCGAGCGAACTGGCAAGCATGGGCGTTAACGACCAGGCTATGCGTGCTGCTGCCGTGGGCTCGGTGCTCCTGGAAGCCGGCGCCGATGGCTGCCTGGGCGGCGTGGCAGATCTCCCGGCCTGGCTCGAGGCACGGGATTTCAGGTCTCCATCCGCGGTTTTCCGCTCCAGCCGCGCCTAAACGCCCCTGCCGCCGACTCAGTCTCCTGCCTTCAGGGGCCGCAGCGCGATCGCCCTCCGCACCGGCGCCGGCACCGGTGCCTCAGGCCCCATCACCGCTCTCCAGAGAATCTCGTTGAGCTCGAAGTCGTCGATGCGGTCGTACTCGGAGAAGTCCATCGCGGCCGAGCGATCGGCGCCGTAGGCGCCCGCGCCGTTCTTCTCATCGATATCGATCCGGGCCGGCTCGTGCTCATACGGCGTCAGATCGGGCACCGCTGCGAACGCCTCGAACATCGGCCGCGCGGCGGCATCGAACTGCGACAGCGGCTCGAGCCCGAGGATCAGCTCCATCGTTCGGATCACGCTCACCGTGCTGTACTGCGTGCTGTCGACGACGCCCCGCTTCGCGTAGGGGCTGGCGACAAGGCAGACGGTGCGATGGGCATCGACATGATCGGGGCCGTTCTGAGCGTCGTCTTCGATGACGAAGATCGCCGTCTCGGCCCACAGCGGCCCATGGCTGACCGCCTCGACGAGCTTGCCGAGGGCCAAGTCGTTGCTTGCCACACAGGCACGGGGACTGTGGGCCCCCGGCGTCGTGCCATGGGTGTGATCCTCACCGAGGCTCATGATGATGAACCGTGGCATCGTTCCCTTCGCCGCGAACTCCGCATACTCCCGGAGCATGATGTCGACGAGCTGCGGATCGCGTTCCTGCTCCTCGCCCCCGAGCCCGTAGTCGGGGCACATGTGCCCCACCAG
>Ga0164295_10000236_pt1 | contig 46737 bp, 42 predicted proteins | sample GEODES006metaG_FD_111798 | JGI IMG/M metagenome (GOLD analysis project Ga0164295, IMG submission 111798) | Oligotrophic lake water microbial communities from Sparkling Lake, Wisconsin, USA - GEODES006 metaG | ecosystem: Environmental > Aquatic > Freshwater > Lake | place: USA: Sparkling Lake...
ATATATTTCAGGTAATATATGTTTATTTAATATTACTAATTTCTCTTCTAAAGTTAAACTTTTAAATTTTATACGATGGATTCTATCTAACAATATTTTATCAATCGCTTCTACATCATTATATGATAATATAAAGAGTGCTTTTGATAAATCTAAATCCACACCAGAAAAATATTTATCTTGAAAACAATCATTTTGTGCTGGGTCTAATAAATGGGTTAAAATACCTATTATTTCCTTTCCTTGTTCAGTCTTTGAAATCTTATCTATTTCATCTATAAATATTATAGGATTCATACATTTTTTATCCATCAGAATCTGAACTATTGATCCCCATGTTGACCCAACATATGTATAATTGTGTCCATGTAAACTGGATCCATTTGAATCACCTCCCATTTGAATCATCGCAAATGGTCTTGAAATCCCATTTTCATCTTTCAAACATTCTGATAAACCTTTCTTACACATTGATGTTTTACCAATACCCGGTGGTCCTTCAAATCCAAAACAATATCCGTCTTGTTTTCCATTAATCCATTGTCCAATTATTCTTTCTATTTGTTTTTTTGCTTTATCATGACCATGAACTGCGTTGTCTAACGTAAGTTTAACATTTTCCATATATTTATTGATCTCACCATATTTATCTTCTATTTCTTTTATTAAAACCAAATTATTTTTAAACTCTTCATTATTATTTATACTAACAAAAACTTCATTCAATAATAAATTATTATTATAAAATGTATCTATAAAACTTATTATATCCTTTATTAAAGTACCTTTTGATATTTTAGAATATTTTATAATTGATTCTGTCATATTTAATTTTGTTAGTATTTTATTTATTCTTATAATATATTCCACTAAATCTGACTTTTTACATAAGGATACATCCTTTTTTATTTTATTTATATCAATTAACATATTTTTTTTTATATTTGATTCTTTGTACTCTTTTATAGATTTTAAAATTTCCAAACTAGTATAATTTTCTTTTATTTCACTATTATTTATATTACTTATTTTTAACATGTTAGTATATTTTGCTTTAATTTCTCTCATTATATCTAATATTGGTTCTTTTCTATAAATATTAAAAGGAATCTTTAATAATCCATCTAAATATTGTCTAGCTTTTGATCCAGAATCTTCTGATTTTGCTTTAACCTCTTTTAGTTTCTGCATAGCTTTTTCTTTTACAACATCTGATACTTTTAATAAACAAATTTGTTGTTCCAATGGTATTTTTTGTATATCAAAATTAGATAAATCATTTGTATATTGAACAGTTCTTTTCATTGCTTCTTTAAAATATTGTTTTATTGACCAAGGAAAACTATCAAATAAAATTGTTTGTTCTATAGTATCTATAGTTCCATTTGAATCATTTGAAAGAATATCATATAATAAATAAGCCAAATATTGATTGTCTGATTTATCAGATTTTATCAATAATTGTATTATAGTACTACGTTTTATATATAACTCTGAAATTATAAAATCTTTTACTAAGTGTGTGATTGTTTTTTGAGTTATATTATTTAAATTACTTAAATATCCTATATAACTAGAATATATATCATGATTTTCACATATTAAATAATCTTTTAGATTTAATGATTGTAAATATCTTTCAAATGTATCACATTGAAAATCTGCTGATTGTGGTATATTTTCTCTTATTGATTTATTTTTAAAATTTATATATTTATTGTTTAAAAAATCTATGATAATATCATCTACTGTTCCTGTTATTATTAAACTTTTTTTATGAATTGGACTGTGAACTATTAATTGAATACCATTTACTTTTAAATGAAATTGTTTTATTTTTATACTAATATCAGCTGTATCTAAATTCTTTGATTTTTCATTAAATAAATTATCATCTATTTTACCAGATTTATCGCCTTCTTTTTTTGAAACTAGTACTTTATAACTAGTTGGGTGAAAATATTTTTTTAATAATTCAAATTTATGTTTTTCCATATCTGAAATAGTATATGTATTTATTGAATTATTTCCAAAACAAATCCATAACAAATCTTCAAAAGATTCTGTCCCATACAATTTAAATAAAGTTGATAATTCATTATTTACTAACTGTAAAATATTTATAATACTATCAGTGTTTGATAATATATTTATATCATTTATTTTTTTTATCTTACTACACAAATCATGTAAATTATGTATACAGTTATTAACATCATTTAAACCAATTATATCTAACATTTTATTTTTTTGAACATGTAAAATAGTTTTCTGAATTACATCTTGAAAAAATAACATTTTTTTTTCAATTAAAACTATAATTTCTGGTGTAGTTTTTTTCACTCCTTCTTTTTTTGAATTAACTATTTTATCACTTATTGTCATAATTTATATATATATTATATTTACAAATTATTACAAAAGTAGTAATAGTAATATATAATACAAAAGTAGTAATATATATTACATAACAATATTAAATATATATAATGATATTAGTATATTCTTATGGGTATACCTAGTTATTTTTCATATATTATAAAAAATTATCCTAATATTATTCAAAAATACATTACCGATACATTTAAAGTAGATAATCTATATCTAGATTGTAATTCTATTATTTATGACGTTTATAATAAAATAGATTTTGATAAACTTACAGAAACTGTGACTATAAGTATTATAAAAAATGTTATTTCAAAAATTGAAGAATATATTTCTATAATTCAACCATCACAAACAGTTATTATTGCTTTTGATGGTGTAGCCCCTGTAGCCAAATTAGAACAACAAAGAGGTCGTCGTTATAAATCATGGTATCAAAATGAAATGTCTCGTATGATTTTTAAAAAGGACAAAGATGACGCATGGAATACTACTGCTATTACTCCTGGAACTAAATTTATGTATGAATTAAATGATATAATTACTAAACATTTCAATGAACAATCATTTACTAAATATAATGTTTCCAATATTATTGTATCTGGTTCTAATTCTGTCGGTGAAGGCGAACATAAATTATATGAGTATATTCGGTGTAATCCTGAAAAACATAGTGATGAAACTACTATTATATATGGTCTAGATGCTGATCTTATTATGTTATCAATTAATCATCTAAATTTTTGTCCTAATATTTATCTTTTTAGAGAAACACCGCATTTTATTCAATCAATTGATAGTTCTTTGGAAGCAAACGCAAATTATATTATGGATATACCTGAACTAACAAAAGCTATAATAAGCTATATGAATAATGATAGAGAAATAAATATTAAGAAGGATATCAATAAAGTTTATGATTATGTGTTTTTATGTTTCTTTTTAGGTAATGATTTTTTACCACACTTTCCAGCTGTAAACATTAGAACTGGAGGTGTTGATAAAATGATGAACGCATATCGGGCTACCATTGGTAACACTAATGAACATCTTACTGATGGTAAAACAATATATTGGAATAATGTAAGAAAAGTAATAGAACAACTGGCAAATTTAGAAGAAGAATTTATTATTAAAGAACATCGGGTTCGTTCTTCAAAATCAAAACATGGTATTCCTGATACAACCCCTGAAGAAAAATTAAATAAATTCGTTTCAATACCTTTATATGAAAGAGAAATGGAACAGTATATCAATCCTTTAAAACCATATTGGCAAACACGTTATTATCGCGGATTATTTGGAATAATTTCTGATACTAGTAACGAACAGAAAAAAGATATTGCGATAAATTATCTTCAAGGACTTGAATGGACTATGAAATATTATTCTACTGGTTGTCCTGATTGGAGATGGCGTTATAAATATAATTATCCACCATTACTTCAAGACCTAATCAAATATATTCCTATTTTTGAAACAGTTTTTATACCTAATAAACCTGCTAATCCTGTGTCCGAATTTGTTCAATTATGTTATGTTTTACCACGTACCTCTCTTAGCCTTTTACCTAATAAACTTTATTATGAATTAATTCGTCGCTATGATCATTGGTACAAAGGTAATTGCGATTTTGTATGGGCTTATTGTAGATATTTCTGGGAATCCCATGTAGAAATGGGAGAAATTGATATTAATGAATTGGAACGTTTTATTGAGATACATCGTCACCTATTAACTTAAAAAATATGGTAACAATTATTATTTTTGTATTGTTATCATAAATGGTTTGGAACCCAGAACGCTGATAATAAGAGTATTTTTCAGTCATCAACTTCGATTTATAAAAGTGAATTGGTTTTTGAAAATGGACATTTTTAAAAATGTCCAAAAATGAAAATCCGAAAAAAGTCTTGAAAAAGGGGGTCTGAAAATGGGTTTCTTACCATAATGCTCTCATTTTCAAAATTTATTCGTTTTGCTTTGTTAGCATATTTTTTTTTACGAAAAATTCTCGGCGATTTTTTCTGTCCTCTATTTAGGAGACAAATGGATGACAAAAACTCGCCAAAACTCGCCAAGAAAATTTTTTGTGAAATTTGCGACTATACATGCTGTAAACAAAGTGATTTAGACAAACATATTATGACACTGAAACACAAAAAGAGGACAAAAGAGTTACATTTTCTCGCCAAAAAGGTGGTTGAACCAAAGCAACATTACCAATGCGAATGTGGTAAGGAATATAAATATAGACAGGGATTATGGAAACATAATAAAATTTGTAATAATAATGAAAAATTTCAATTAAAATATTTCTCAAGCAATGAAGAACTAATTCAAACTATCATTAAAGAAAACAATGAAGTAAAACAAATGTTAATTGAACAAAATATGAAAATGGTAGATATTGCTAAAAATAATACAGTTATAAATAATACTACCAATAATAATACAACTAACAATAATTTCAATTTACAAATGTTTTTAAATGTTCAGTGTAAAGATGCTTTAAATATTTCCGATTTTTTAGATTCTTTACAAGTTAAAATTAAAGATCTAGAAGATACCGGAAGATTAGGATATGTTGATGGTATTACCAAAATATTCTTAAATGGATTAAACGATTTAAATATAAATAGTCGCCCAATACACTGTTCAGATTTGAAACGAGAAGTTATTTATATTAAAGATAAAGATGTATGGGAAAAAGAAAATAATGATAGAGATAAACTGAAATTAGCAATTAAAACAATTACATCTAAAAATATTAAGCAAATTCCTGTATGGCAAAAAGAAAATCCTGATTGCTTTGATTCTACTTCTAAAAAGAATGATCAGTATCTAAAAATTGTTTCCAATGCTATGAATGGACTAACAAAAGAGGAGACAGAAAAGAATTATGATAAGATTATTTCAAAAATAGCAAAAGAAACTGTTATACAAAAAAATATTATTTAGAAGAATTTTTATGTTTTTTTACCCTATTATATATATATATATGAGTGATAATGATGAAAACCTTGGTGATAAAAGACGTCCAGATTTTATGGAACCTGATCAACCACAAAAAAAACAAAAAATTGTAAACTTACAAGCATTTGTTCCAAATAATCGGGATTTAATCGGTGAATTAACTCAATTAGGTCAAAATCTGGCATTAGTTGCTGATGCTAGTAGAGTTCCAGAAACAGAAACTTCAGATAATTTTGTAGCAATTCAACAACAACTTAATGATGCTTTACAAGAAGCTTTTAACCAAGCTCAACTTGTAAGAAGACAAAATGAAGAACAACGTATGGCTTCTGAAATGGCACAAATGGGCGAACAAGAAAGAGATCAAATTCAATTATTACGTGCTGATTTTTTAAGACGTCTTCAACCATTAGCCCAAAGAATGTCCGAACAACTAACATATGGTGAACAAGCACAAATGTTTAATATTATTTTAAATTCAATTGATACTAGATTAAATGAAAACGATTTTAATAATTCAGAACCAAACGTAGCAGCTCTTTTATTAGAATTGGGAACATTAACTATTAATTTTGCCATTGAGCAATTAGCTGTTACTTTATCTAATTTGTATCAAGCCACTCCTGACCTTATTAGACAACTAACGTCTTTAATTGTTGCTTCAGGTATGGCATTTAATTATTTACCAGCTAATCTAAGAGGAGGATTTAATGGTATTCCTTATTTGGGACCCTTATTTGCTTTAATGAATAGAATCAATCCACAACTCCGAAATATTCAAAACTCAGGAGCTGTTGTAACAACTATTTATTATCTTTTAAGAAATGCTGGTATTGATACTACTGAATCAATTAGATTATTAGGAGCTAGTGCCGCACAATTAGTTAGTGATTGTTCTATTCAAGCAGGACGATTAGTTTGTCAAGGAGCTGGGTTAGTTTCTGACGCAGCAACTTCTATAATTGATAGAATAGCAGATAGATTAGGAAATGTCCTAACTAGTGAATATCAAGACTTTTCATTTCGTGTTGAATCTCAAGAAAGTGTTAGTTCAGTGCGTTCACTAAGTTCACAAATAACCGTTAATACTTTACAAAGTCAAAATTCAGCAAGATCAATGGCTACAATTCAAACTATTGATCAATTATTAAATAAACCACTTGCTGGCGGTGGTATATCTCTAGGAGAAATGGATGGACAAATTGTTCAACAACGGTTGGAAGCAATAGTTGAGCAAAATCCTACTGTTCTTCCAAATACAATGGAAGAAGAAAGTTTACAAATTGTAACACAACCTACGTCAGTAGTCAATGAATCGGCATCTTATCAACCAGAATCTTATAATAGATCTCAAGATACCGACGTTTCAGGAATTTCAAATTTATCCGATGATACTGAAGAAATGCATTGGTCATTCTGGTTATTTGGCCCAACAAATAATTCAGGAGGTAAATTATTAAGAAAAAGTAGGAGAAGAATTTATAAAGAAGTAAAAAAAAGAAAAACACATAAATCTGTTAGAAAAGGTAAAAAACTAACAAAAAAAGGCAGAAAAAGTAAGAAAACATTAAAAAGAAGAAATAAAATGTAATAACTTGATAAAAAAAATAAATATATCTAATATAATTATTTATAATGTGCGGAATTATTTATAATGTGCGGAATTATTTATAATGTGCGGAATTATTTATAATGTGCGGAATTATTTATAATGTGCGGAACTATAAATAATTTATTATATAATATTTTTATAAAATGTCTCAAAAGACAATTATATCTTATTTTCAAAGTAGAGATCATTTTTTACGATTATTAGAAAAAAACCCTGGTTTAGTAATTGTTAAATTAGGAGCAACATGGTGTGGACCATGTAAAAAAATAAAGCCAGTAGTTGATGCGTTTTTCGCTTCATCTCCTGATAATGTTATTTGTTGTGAAATTGATGTAGATGAATCTTTTGATTTATACACATATTTAAAAAGTAAAAGAATGGTTAATGGTATTCCAGTAATATTATGTTATAAAAAAGGAAACACTGGTTTTATACCAGACGATTCCATTACAGGAGCAGACCCAAGTGCGTTAGATGCGTTTTTTAAACGTTGTGGTCTACATTTATTGTCAGTTCAGCCACGAATTACTAAATAAATGATTTTGTAAAAAATTTTATATTTAGGAATTAAATTTTTATTTTTGTAAAATATATTTTATTAAATAATAATATATGTTAGGAAAAGTCTTAACTAAAGGTGGCAACAACTATTCACTACCATCATGGCATTATGAACGTTCTTCAACTGACAAAACAGTATATAGTTCTTTAAAAAAAAATATTACTGAGGCTTTAATTAAAAATTTTGCACCGGATTCTAATACCACATTTGACATAATTCCGCATGAAACTCATCCTATAGAAATGATAATCACAATGAACGGTGATAATGCTGGAAAATTCTATTTTCCAGGTTGGACATTTTCTTACTTTGGATTTTCAAAAGTAATTCTTAAGGGCGCGGACAATACTACTAAAGAAGAATTAGATGTAACTGATTTAATGGAACATATTATAATAAATCGTCTTTCAAAAGAATTAACAAGGGATTTGATTACGAATTTTATTAATACTGGAATTATTGGTTTACCAGCACCAGGAACAGCAGCAACACCAGCAATAGCACAAGTAGGTGTAATACCAGGAACAGCAGCAACACCAGCAGCAACACCAGCACCAGCACCAGCACTAGTAGTTGGATTACCAGGACCAGCATTACCAGCGGGAGATTTTCTATTTGATTTGACAGGGCTAGGATTCCCATATCTTTTGCCTTTTGATAGAAAATTAAATGAATTAAAAGATAAAAGAAAACAATTAGAATTTCGTTTAACAATGGATGATAAACATTTTGATCTTGCTCTAGCAAAAGTGATGTTACTCAGAACTGATTATGAAAATTTTAATAACCTTTCAGATAACAGTAAAAGAAATAATCATACAAAAGCACTATTATTATTAGGTTTTTTGGTTAAACAAAATGAAGGCGTTGATCTAGCTAAGTTATTTCTAACATCCAAAAAATAATTATATTATACTTTATAAAAATAAAACTAAAATAATTTGATAATATTAATTTTTAACAATAACAATATATTATATAATTTTTAATTAAAAATAAAATATATAATTAATATAAAATGGATAATAAATATAATGAAAATTTTGAAAAATATGTAAATTCTATGAATAAAAAAATGTATATATTTGAGGTAACAAAATGTTGTGGATATAGTGAAATAATACCGGTTTATAAAACGGAAACAATTTTAGACTTTTTTTCAAGAATTTCACATCATTTTGGAGAAATTGAAATTAAAGACTTATTTTTTTATTCACATCAAGGAGAATATATAAAACTTCCATTATCTAATAAAAAAATTTCAGATTTTGTTAAAGAAAATATATCATCAAATCCTCCTAAATTAATATCACTTTATCCATATCTAAATCATAATGTATATTGTATTTATTTAGATGATGGTATTTGTAATTGTAATGGAAATTGTAAATGTAGCAATTGTAATTATAATAATTGTAATTATGATGAATAACATTTCACGTAATCATAGATAATTTATTTTATATAATAAATACAAAATGAATTGCTTTAAAGGAGGAAGTTGTCCAAAAAGTGGAATAAAAATCCATGAATCTAATAATGATTATTATTCTATTAAACAACAACCATTTTCTAATAAAAAAAATGATAATTATATAACTAAGACATCTAATTTATCAAAGCCTGTAGATTTTTATAATACAACATTAGATACATTGGATTTGGATATAGATAATTATTCATTAGAAGATTTATTCCGATTATTCAATATACAAAATAATAATTTGAATGATGTTAGTTTGAAAGAAGCTAAACAAATTGTATTGAAGATGCATCCAGATAAATCAAAATTAGATGCTAAATATTTTTTATTTTTTTCTAAAGCCTATAAAACATTGTTTTCTATCTATGAATTTCAAAATAAAAGCACCAAAAAAACATTTAAAGATGAAGATTATTTTGATGAAAGCAACAAAAGTATTTTAGATAATATGTTTGAAAACAATACAAAATTCAAAGATCCAAAAAATTTCAATAGTTGGTTCAATGAAAGTTTTGAAAAGCATCGTATAGATAATCCTGTAGAACAAGGTTACGGCGATTGGTTAAAAAGCGATGATGATTTCTTAAATATAGGAGAAAATGTTACAAAGGGAAATATGAATGAAGTATTTGAAAGAAAAAAGAAACAAATTCAAGCACTAAGTGTTTATACAGGTGTTACAGATATGTATTCATCAACTTTAGGTGGTTCATTATTAACAGGAGATTCTTCTTTTACAACAGATTCATACACAGATTTAAGACAAGCTTATACAGAAACTTTGATACCAGTAACACAAGAAGATTATGAAAAGATGCCTAAATTTAAAAATTTAAATGAATATAAATCAAATCGGGATAGAATTGATAGTAATCCATTGTCTAAAGAAGAATCAGAACGCATTTTATTAAAACAGAAAAATGAAATGGATCAACAATCAGCAGCTTTAGCATTTAAATACGCACAAGAAGCTGAAAAAGTGAAACAAAAACAACAATCATTTTGGGGTGATATTAAACGGTTAACGGGTTAACAAATTTTTTATTTTATAACAAAATGTCACAGCTTGAGGAATCTTGGATGGAGGACATAATTTGTATAAATTTTTCATAATAGGATTTTTGGATATACTAGATATTAATTGTAAAAATAATATATACAAACTATTTGGTAATATTTGTTTTACGAAATAAATGCTTTTAATTGTAACCCACTGTTTAAAAGTTAGATTATTTAGTCGTAAAAACATATTTTATTATAATATAACAAAATTAATATTTAATTTTATAACGAAGTAAAAAAAATATAATATAAAATTATATTATATGTTAGTAGCTAATTATATAATTTTATTTGTAATACTTATAGCATTAGGTATACTTTATCAAAAATATCTAGAAAAACAAAGTACAAATGTTAATTTTGATAATTATGGAGAAATAAAAAAATATTTATTAAAAGATAAAAAATTAGAAAAGAGTAAGAAACCCATTTTATGGATTCATATTCCACATGAATATAACTCGCGAAAATGGTTAAGTTTTGGTTCTAGAAGTTCTACTGAATTAAATCAACCATATTTATATTTAACAGTAAAAAGTATTATAAAGAATTGTGAAGATTCATTTAAGATTGTTTTAATAGACGATAATACATTTGAAAAACTTATTCCAAATTGGAATATTAATATGGATTTAATTGGTGATCCAATCAAGAAGTATATAAGACAATTAGCAATAGCCAAGCTTATTTATAATTATGGTGGAATAAATGTCCCTATTTCTTTCTTATGTTTTAGAGATTTACTAGGTTTATACAATAAAGGAACAAATCATAATACTATGTTTGTTTGTGAAAATTATGATATAAATATAACATCTACTAGTAAATTATTTTATCCAGATGCTCATTTTATGGGTGCTCACAAAAATAATGAAACTGTAAAAGAGTTTATTAATTTTATGGAAATGAAAATTTCAGAAGATTTTACCGCACAAACTCAATTTCTTGGAGAATTTGATAGTTGGTGTAATCAAAAAATTGTCAATGGGAAAATGCGTTTAATTCCAGGAACAGATGTAGGAACTAGAACTGTTGATGATGAAGCTGTAACAGTGGATACATTATTAAGTGAGGATTATATTCATTTTTACGGTAAAATGTATGGAATTTGGATTCCCGCTTCTAAAATATTAAGCAGAATACATTATGAATGGTTTGCTCGTATGAGTCCTGAACAGATTTTCCAAAGTCAATTTATTTTAGCAAAATATTTTGTTCTTGCGTTATCCCCAGCGTTATCCCCAGATTCTAAAGAAGGGGTTATTGAACCAATGGAAAATAAACCAGATTGGATAAGTTTTTGGAGAGTTCCTTTAACAAATGGTACACTAAACATATTTGGTCCAATGCCTCAAAATTTGGGTAATAATGTTCCAAGAGCAAAAAATTCTGGAAATATGAACTAACAATATAAAATAGTTTTTTTGTAAGTTATAAATAATATAATAATTATTTTGTTTAATTATTATATAATGGATATAAATGATAATACAAATTCAAGGACTAAACCTCCTCCTCTTCCAGAAAATTTTAGAGATAGTTTAAATAATCTTTCAATGAATGAACGTAATATTAAAAATTACTTATTATACTTATATAAATGGACAAATGATATTAAACAAAAACCAAAAAACCCAGAAAATTTAAATAAATATGTTGATACTGCTTTTGCGTTTCTTAGAGATTTACAAAAATATCCAAATTTAAGAGAAATGACATATGATTATGAAAATAATACAATAACTACTTCATATATTGTAAATAAAATAAAGGAAACTAACAAATTTATTATTGATAATTTACAAACAGGAGATATTAAAAATCAACGAAAATTTATTGAAATGAATGCTAATTTAAACAGTGGTAATTTTAAAGGTGGTAAAAAGAGGAGAACTAAAAAAAGAAATAACAAAAAACCAAAGAAAACTTATAAGAAACGTAGAGTAAATAGAAGAAGAAAATAATTATAGTTTTTTTTCAATAATAGTTTGTTTAACAATATTTTTTTTACTTCGTTACAAATTTTTTCATAATTTTTGTCTGATTCTTCTTTTGTGGAACCAGACATTGAATTAAAAATTATTTTTTGATATCTAACGTTTTGTTTGGAATCAGGATTATTGTATTCAGGGTTCAATTTTTGCCATTCGCTTATTTGTTTTATATTTTTATGTGCTACTTGTTTAATTGCCTTTGTTAAATTACTTTTTTGTTCATCATCTTTTGACCATTGATTATCATCTTTGATATATAAAATTTCTGTTACTGAAAAATACTACCAAAATATATCAATCATTTTTAAGATGAGTTATGGTAATATCACAGAAAAAATAATTGTTACGATAATTTCCGATTTCACAAGGCAACCAATTTGTTAGAAAGGTATCAAAATTAGAAAAGTATCAAATACAAATGTAATAAACAATATCATAAGTTGATCTATCATATTTAATTTGAGATGTATATGTGATTTTATTATATTTACAAATTTGTCTAATAATTGTAATAAAAGAACTATAAGTAATCTTCCTTTCTAAATATTTATGTTTTGATAAATAATAATATGATTTACAATTATCAATAAATCTATTAATTACATTATTAAACAAACCTTTCTTAAAAGAATTATTGTTTAGAACATAACATTTTTCAGATTTAACCGCAATAGAATCTAATAAATCTATAATTAATTGATTAGGAATTGGTTTTTTAAATAATTGAGATGACATTCAACTTTTATATATAATATATAAATTATTTTTGTTAGTATAAATAAATTATCATAACAAAAAGAGTAGTTTTTATTTTATAAGCAATGTGTAAATGTTATTAGAAAAAAGTGATAATTCAATTTCATCTTCATGAATATTATGGAAAACAGATATATATTTACATATTACAGGAATAATATCATACTTCTGTTTTTCATCTAATATATCAGTAAATTTAACAAAAAGAAAATAATTATCTAAAATATCCATTACAGAGTAACCCTTATCATAAATATTATATAATAGTTTAATAGCATTACGAAGATTGCCATTTTTAAGAAGATTAGTATATTCCTGAAAAGATAAAAAACTGATATTTGTACAAATATTTGTGGAAAGTTCTAGATTTATTTCTTGGTTTAAAAGTTTAAATTTTTCCAAATAATTGATAAGAATTTTAGCATTATTATTACAAATATTTAAAATAAATTCTTGAGCATCATCTAAAATAGAAATATTTTCAGAAATAATAATTTTATTCATAATTTTATTTAAATTTTCTTTTTGTAAAGGTTTGATTTTAATAAGAATTAATCTGGATTGTAAAGATTCAATAACTTTTTGTGAGTTACTACAAGAAGAAATAAAATGAACATTGTGACTATATTTATCAATACAATTTCTAAAAACTTGTTGACTTTGTTCATTAATGATGTCAATATCATCTAAAACAATAATTTTTTTTTTACCTTTAACAGATGAACAAGTTTGACAAAAAGTTTTAACATCATTGCGATAAAAGTTAATACCTTGTTCTTTAAGAGAATTAATATGTAGAATATTATCTTTATAATCATTATAATTAACCCCTTTGTAATATTCTTTTATAGAAGCATTTAAATATGTAGTTTTCCCAGATCCAATGTCGCCAATAAATAATATATTAAGATTATTCATATTTATCAATGTTTTAAGAATTTCAATCATTTCTTCATCGGTTTCAAAATCTTTAAAATATAACGGTTGGTATTTATTTAAAAAAAGAGGTTGTTCCATTGTTTAATAATTATATACGTTGATAAGTATTTAAGTTTATCTTAAATTATAATATTATAAAAAAAAATGAGCGAATCATTTTATAATATATTAGAAGTTCCTGAAACAGCAAATAGTGATGATATAAAAAAATCATATAGACGTTTATCAATGTTATATCATCCTGACAAAAATAAAAATAATCCAGATGCTACAGCAAAATTTCAAAAAATATCAGAAGCCTATGAAACATTGGGTGATAAAGATAAAAAAAAAGAATATGATATGACTAGAAATAATCCATTTATAAAAATGATGAATGGACAAGGTAATTCACATTCACATCCTGTAGATGAATTATTTTCAAATTTGTTTAATATGCATTTTAGTAGTGGTTCTAATTTAGATGAAAGTAGTCCTTTTGGTCAGGGTTCTCCTTTTGGTCAGGGTTCTCCTTTTGGTCAGGGTTCTCCTTTTGGTCAAGGGTTTCCATTTGGTCAAGGGTTTCCATTTGGTCAGGGTTTTCCTTTTGGCCAAAATATAAAGATATTTCATAATGGAGTTCCAATAAATGTTCAAGGATTTAATCAAAAGCCAGCACCAATTGTAAAAACATTAATAGTTCCAATAGATAAAATTCTAACAGGAACTACAATTCCATTAGATATAGAAAGATGGATAATACAAGATGGAACAAAAGTTATAGAAAATGAAACATTATATATACCTGTTCCAAAAGGAATAGATGATGGTGAAATAATAATGTTAAAAGAAAAAGGAAATAGTGTTAAAGAAGATTGTAGAGGAGATGTAAAGATATTTATAAAAATAGAAAATAATACAGAGTTCAAAAGATATGGATTAGATTTAGTATTAGAAAAATCAATAACAATAAAAGAAGCGTTATGTGGATTTAATTTTGAATTGAAATATATTACAGGAAGAAAATACACAATAACTAACAATTCAGGAAATATAATAAATAACGGATATAAAAAAGTGATTCCAAATATGGGATTTACAAGAGACAATCATGTAGGAAATTTAATAATAGTTTTTAATGTGAAATTTCCAGATAAATTATCTGATGAAACATTAGAAAAATTAAAAACTATAGATTTTTAAAAATTTGTAAAATTATATATAGTTTAAAAATAATATTAGAATTAAATCTCAATTATATTTATTAATGAAAATAGTAAATATAATTTTCATGTTAGTTTATAACTTAGGAATTTGTGGTAACAGTTTTGTTATTAGAAAATGTATTAATACTGAAACAAGGTTGAAATATAATAAAAGATATCAAATTACTAGACCCGATTATGTTGAAAGAATCCATTTACTTAATTTAAAAAATTCTAGTAATCCAAATAATAATAATACTAATACTGATTTAAATTATAATAGAAAATATCAAATTACCAGAACAGATTATATTGAAAAAATTAAAAGATTAAATTCTAAAAATAAAACTATTCAAAATAATAGTATATTAGGGTTAGACGATGATGATGAATTTGATGAACTTGAAATTCAAAATAAGACTTTTTCAGAAAATATTCCAACTTTGCGCATCAATATTGGTAAAAATGGTCTTCTAGAATCGCTTGGATTAACTTTAGGTCAGCCAACCCCTGGGGGATTTTATAATAATTTAAATAATGATAAAGATGATGATAATGATAATAGCGGATTTGAAGATAATGAAGATGGAAACAGGCGCATTTACGTAGAAAGAGATAAAACAAAATCAAAGAATTTTGAAGTAATCAAAAATTACAATATAAATTTCACTCATGTTGGTGGCTACAATAATGTTAAATTAGAACTAGAACAATGTGTTGACATTTTGAAAAATTATCAAAAGTATTCTAAATATAATGTTAGGGTTCCAAAAGGGTTGATTTTAGAAGGCCCTCCTGGTACTGGTAAGACTCTAATTGCCAAAGCATTAGCTGGAGAATGTAAATGTAATTTTATACCAGTTTCTGGAGCTGACTTCCAAGAGAAATATGTTGGTGTTGGTCCCACAAGAATAAAAGAGTTATTCGGCTTAGCTAAGAAAAATGTGCCTTGTATCATTTTTATTGATGAAATTGATGCTGTTGGCAGAAAAAGGTCTAGTGATGGGGAAAGTTCTTCCAATGAAAGAGATAATACATTAAACGCTTTGTTAGTTGAAATGGATGGATTCAAGAATAATACGGGAGTTTTTATTGTTGGTGCCACAAATAGAATTGATTTGTTAGACAATGCTTTGGTAAGACCAGGCAGAATTGATAAGAAGGTCTATATTGGACTCCCTGATACAGTTACAAGGCAAGCCATTTTTGATATTCATATTAGAGGTAAGCCTTATTGCGACACTATAAATATTACAGATTTGGTTGAAGTTACAGATGGGTTATCAGGTGCTCAAATAGAGAATTTACTAAATGAAGCAATGCTGAATGCTTTAAGAATGAATCATACAAGTTTTTGCTACAAAGATTTTGATTTTGTAATGAATAAGATGATGGCAGGTTGGCAGCCAGTGGAACATGAATTTACCTCTGATATAATTGACCACATTGCCATTCATGAAATGGGTCATGCGATTATGGGCTTATTATCCAAATATCATTCAAAAATGTCAAAAGTGGTAATTAATTTGTCGTCGCCAAAGAGCCCAGGCTATACAGTATTCAAAAGCTCAACAAGTTCATTATATACAAGAGAGGCTTTGTTTGAACATTTAATGATTCTACTTTCAGGTAGAATAGCAGAAGAGGTGTTTTATAATGTTAGTGTAACAACAGGAGCGATAAATGATTTTGAAGAGGCATTAAAATTAGCAGAAAAGATGGTAACATATTATGGTATGGGATCAAATATAATATATCCAAGTAATTCAGAAAAATATAAAGAATTAATAGATAATGATGTAATAAGACTAATAAATGAAGCATATAATTATGCGGAAATAGTATTATTTGAATGTAAGGAACTATTAGAAGAAACTGCTGGTATTCTAAAGATAGATAAAATATTAAAAGCGGATAGATTATATGAATTAATGAATGAAAAATATAAGCATATTTTGGACATTAAGGTTTGATTTAGAATAGGAAAATTACAATTAATATTTTTATTATGGTTATGAATTATAAAAACAATATTTATAAAAATAAAATAAATTTATATAAATATTATATATAATTAATGTCATCACAAACAGGAAATATTCGTGGTCAAAGGACACAATCATCTTGTAATGGATACAAAACATTAGGATCATCAATAGCTTCGGGAAATAATGGTGGATGTTTTAAACGCATTTTTATTAAATGCTTTAGGCAATAGTAATGGTAATTATGAATTAGCATTTACAAAAACATTAGGGATACCAAAAAATTATTATAATAATACAAGTAATTCTTCTAAATACCAACAACCTACGCTTTCGGGTAAAAGATTAGTAGTAATAACAAATTCAACTGCGGTAAATTTGACACCAGTTTATCAGACAGCAACTGTTGGTCTTACTTATCCATCTAGTACAGTTTCTACTTTTTCAATAACTAATAATGCCTATACAATTGATGGATATATTTATACAAATAACGGCTCATATTATGCTTATTTTGATTCTCCAATTTATTATTATATACCTGTAAATATTGATGGCGTTCCTTTTTCAGGAACAGTTCAACCACAACAACAATTAGAAGAATACGGAAATTATGTGGGTGGAGCGAGTGCTTATGGCTCTAACGGATATAATTTAAATATAAATTTGTATTTGTCACTTTATAATGAGGGTCCCTATGTTACTTTCTCAGGAAATATTTATCAACAAAATTAATAAAATAAAACTTTCCAAAAAGTCTTTAAGTAGTTTTAGGCTTAAATAAATTAATTTCCTCGCCATAATATATAATGCCAAGTTATAACTTATCAGGAACTGGTGGTCGTTCTTCAGGAGTTAATTATGCTACTGCTTCTATGTTTGACCGTATGAGAGGTCTAGGAAGTCTACAATATAATAACCCTATTAGACGCGCATCACTATTGTTTTCAACATCATACCAAGCAGTTACTGGTGCGTCAGGAGGTTCACTAAAAAGAATACCTAATTACAATAAACAATAATTATTTTCTAGTATATATATAATGGGAAGCGGATCTAACATTTCAGGTTTAAATTCTAGAATTTACACAAATTCTTATGCTTGGAAAAGTTATTCTACTACAATTCCTAATAGGGGGGGAGGATCATTTGCTGGTTTTAGTAGACCTATGTATTCTTATCAAACTTATCATACATTAGCTAATAATGGACCAGCTATTGGATCAAGAGCACTTAGAGCTAATAGAGCTCTGGGCCTTCCAAGTATAGGATTTATTCCACCTTCAAATTATCGTCAAATATAATTTCAAATATAATTTCAAATATAATTAATAATAAACTAAAAAAATAAAATATATTATATAATATGCGAGGACGTAAATCATATAATATTAGAAATATTGAGGCACATATTCATTTATGGCCAGCCTATCAAAAATATGAAGAAACTGTATTTAGGCCTATTGCTGAACCATCATTTTTACTAAATAAACAATTACTTTTTAATTCACAAAAAAACCTAAATAATAATTATAATTATTTAAACAATGAAACTAAAATAATGAATGAATATATAAATGCGAAATATGGCGTTTCAAGATATGCTTCAAACCAAGTTTCAGGTAAAATGTTTAAATTAAAATAAAAAATGAATATTATTTTTTTTATAACAACATTTCCCTAATAGTAGGTGTTTTATTAGGGTCAACTTCTCTATTTAAAGAGAAGCCAGGGCTATAAAATGCTGGTACATCATTATATATTGAAAGATTGGAACCAGGATTATTATATTGGGAAACTCTAATTTGATTTTGGCCTAGCTGAGTTAAAAATCTGCCACATAATTGGGTCCTATTACAAGCAGTAGCATGGATCATTTTCCTACGTCTTATTGAGGCTGAGGTTGCACCTACACCTGAACCCGGAGTATATTTATTCCAAAATTGAGTTGGTTGATTACAAATAGTAGTTCCGCCAGGGGTCATTTGAGTACTTCTTCTAGCACCAACACCTACATTTTTTTTAAATAAGAAACCAGGAAAAGTGTTACCACCGAACCAAAATTGACCATAACTATTGGAACCTATCCTTGAACCAGCATAACTAGACATTTATAATATAATTATATTTAATTTTATATAATTATATAATTACCATATTTAAAAGTTTAATAATTTTACTATTATTTCGTTAAAACCTTTTCTAAAGGTTGTTAGGAGATTTTTCTAGTAGGGATATCACTTGCTACAATATAAATAGAATTTTCAGTAATAATGATATAATCAGTTCCAGATTTGTAAAATTTGGAAACAGGTGAAGTATATTCTTCAGCATTTTTAACTAGTAATTTTTCACCAGTTTCTCTAACACCAATAAGAGCTTTTTTATCAAGAGAATCAGTCCAATAATCTAACATAATAGGTTTATCTTCAACAATAGATAATTTAGAAGCATGTTGAAGAGTAATATCACCAGGAAGACGATAATTGGTATTGTTAGTACTAACAGATGGTCCAGATAAGGTAGAAGGGGTAGAAGAAGCACTTCCAGATTTTTGTTCAAAAGAAGACATTTATATAAAAATTAAATTTAAAGTCTTTAAATACTTATATTTAAAAAGTATTTTAATATAAATAATTATAATATACATGAAAAATTCAAAAAATCAAAATTCTTTAAATGAAAATACAAATTTTTTATTATCTAATGTATCAAATTATAAACCATATATAGATGTTTCAGTTGAAGAAATATTACAAAATGTTGTTAGTACATTAATAGAATATATGAGATTTATTTCAGAAAAAGTAACCATGAAAAATAAGACATATTATAGATTTATTTTTGAAAGAGGACTAAAAACATTGATACATATATTTTCATTAATTTTTTATTATACAAAAAATTTAGACATATCAATTTATCATATGAAGAAAGCATATTACTTTTATATTGAATTTATAGAGCAGATATCAGATAATAATATAACATTTTTACAATTAAGTTCAAGAGACGCAATATTATTTGTATATAAAAAAACAATATTTGAATTAAATAATGATTATAGGAAAAATATAAAAGAACTAACAATAGAAGAAAAAAATATATTGACAACAATAGATTCTTATATATCAATTTATAAAAATATAATAAAGTTTTTGATAAATCACAAAGATTTTAAATATGAAAAAAAAATAGACTATATAAATGAATGTAGTGATTGTATAGAATATATAAGTGAAATATTAAATAAAAATAAAATAAAAAAAAATGGAATAGAAAGTATTTATTTATTTACAAATATATTATCTGAAAAAGAGATAAAAATGTTAGATTTTTTAAAGATTTTGGATGAATTTATAAAAAAAATAAATATGAAAAAAAAAATAGATGAAAATATGATAAAAAATAAATTGTATGATGAAGAAATAAGTATATTATTAATGAATAATCAACTTGATAAAGTAATAGAAAAAATATTTACATGATAACAAATTTATTCTACTTCATAATAAATTTGTTAAGATAAAATGCCAATTTTATGTAACTATTTTGTTTACAACATTTTTTAATTTATCTTTTTATCTTTTTAGAAAAGGTGTAAAATATATTCCAATTTTATTTGTTCCAATTAAAATTATCACAAGTTAAATAATCTTTATTCCATTTGATTCATTAATTTCTTCAACTTTGTAATTGAAATCCTTTACTGACGATTTAATACAATCTTTTATACCAGTAACAATATTAATAGTCTTTTTACGAATTTTTTTATTTTTATTTTTAGAAATTATGTCCTCATTTGATATTATTTTTTGACATATATATTTAAATTCAGTTTTTAAAAGATTTTTAAGAAAATTATAAATATCTCTTAGAATATTTTCATCACACATTCCTACGATTAATACACTACCTGTTCTAAAAATCATAAAAGATACTTCCGTTATATTTTTATATTTTTCCTTATTTTCTGAAGTAATTTGTATACCATTTTGAATACCAATATCATTATTATAGTAAAATTTGCATTGAATACCAGGATAAGAACATGGGTCATAAATAGCTTGTATGTTATATTTATTTCTAAGTATATCAAATAAAACTTCTCTATTAACAAAGAACCCACAATTGAAATTAGAATTAATTAATACAGTATCACTAGTTTGTTTATATGCCAATTTGTATGTATGAAATGGTTGTAGAACGATAAGAATATTTTCTAAAACTATTTCAAACATAGCATCACATTGGAGTCCAGGTATTTCTAATTTTCCTGTATTAAATACTTTTATATGAAACTCTTTAAATATATTATCAAATTTAATACGTAAAATAATGACAAAACAATTATAAAATGCTTGTTTCTTTTTAGCACGATAACTCATAATATCTTTTTTAGATAATCCAATAGTTATTTTACGAATATCTTTAAATTTAATGCGTCCATTAGGATTATCTATGTGAGAAATAACATGTTCTTCAAAGTACAATTCTTTTTGAAGACGTTCTTGTATATCACTCAATTCTTCTGGAGTCTTAGAATTTAATTTAATTTGTTTTTTAATAACCCCATTTTTTGGTGTAGAATATGATATAATAGGTATTTCCCAAAATATACTAAGATCAATTGGATTAGTTAAATAAGCAATTTTAGATTTGGTAGAAATATAAATATCACTGGGCTCAGGCGGATGAATACCAAAAGTATTAATTTCCTCATGACTAGAATTATAATTATCATTAGTTTCCTCATTTTCAGATACAGAGTCTTCGTCTTCATTATATTTATTTGTTAAGAAGTTACTCCATTCATCATCAATATTATTTGTTAGAGCCATCTATATTAGAACTAATTTTGTCTTTAAACTCTTTAAATTATTTTATTTCAATTATTTTATTTATAAAATAATTTAAACAATGGGCTTTTATAAGTAAAAATATATAAATATATAAATTTTTTTCTTCAATTATATAATATATGAAGGCTTGTAATCCGCAAATTATTCATGAAAGGAGTAAAATAATACCTATTTCAAAAAACTACCCTACAAACAAGAGGGTAAAATTAAATTCAAATGAATACAGTTTAAAACAAAATTTTTTTGACCCCACAAAGAGTTCTCCTCCAAACGACTTTTTAAAAAAGTTACAATTAAGAATGTCTCAATTTGATTCTTTTACTAAAGCAGATAGTCGTAACAATGAATAATTTACGAAATAGTTATTTTTACAATCTTCAAAATGCATAATATTTTCAATAAAATACAAATATTTAGGATTAATCATATTTCCATAATTGCGAATAATATAATTTAGAAAATCCTTGATTATATTTTTTTTATCAATATTATATTTAGAACTAATATCATTAATAAATGTTTCCAATTTTTTCAGTTGATGTCCTTTTTTTATTTTATTATATAAATTAAACCAAACAGAATCATCAATAATTTTAATATCTTCATCAACAATATTTTGATTGGACTGCATAAAATTAATCATACTTCTAATATCTGATTTATATAATTTTTGTATTAATTGTAATGATTTTTCATGTAAATGTAAGTTTTCTTGTTGAGAAATATTTTTTAAAAAGGTAATAATATCATTTTCAGGTAATTGATTGAATCTTAATCGTAGAAATTCATTTTGTAAACCTTCATCAATTCTACTAATATAATTACAAATTAGACAAAATCTAACAGAACTAGAATAATTTTGTAAAAGATATCGTAATGCTTGTTGAGCATTTTTTGTCATATAATCAACTTCATCTAAAATAACAAATTTCATTCCTTTATTAAAAAGAGTTTTAGAATTAACAAATTGGTTTATTTGACTTCTAATAATATCAATACCACGTTCATCAGAAGCGTTTAAATGAATCATTAATTCTTTGTTTTTTTGATTAAGTTTTTCTTGGTAAGAATTAACTAAATTAATAATAGTAGTAGTTTTTCCAGTTCCTGGAGGTCCAAAAAATAAAAGATTAGGAAAATAGCCGGTTTCTATAATATTTTTTAGAATTTTTTTGTTAGTAGGATCTAATACAATATTATCAAAATCAGTTGGTCTATATTTTTCAACCCAAACATTACTTGACATTAATTATAAAATAATTAATGACAATTATTTAATATTTAATTATAAAAGATAATTAAAAAATATAAATTTTTTTAGATATTATTTATTAAACTTTTTATTAGACTTTTTATTAGATTTATTGTTTTTATATTTTTTGTTAGTAGATTTTTTATTAGTATTATGTTTTTTTCTTTTTACCCTTCTAGTATATTTTTTGCGTTTATTTCCACCAAATTCAGGTTTAAAATCATAATCGTTATCAAAATCTTTATTGGTTTTTAATTTTTTTTCTTTCATTTTATCTTCCTCTTCTGAATCAGATTTATTCTCCTCGTCATTAGAATTTATAGTATTAGAAGATTGTGGGGGAGGATAATTAATCCTAGTAACTTGGATGGAAGGGTCATATTCTTCTAATGGAGGTGGAAGTGTCATATTTTTTGGATAGAGTTGTATTCTTTCATCATCAGAGTCATTTTCATCAATAGCATCAGGTACAGTAAAGAATGTATTAGAAGAACTAGGTCTAGCTCTCAAGCGAGTATTTGTATTACTTCTTAAACCTTGTGTAGCAGGGGTAGCTACTTGAAAAAGAGCAGCATTGGCATCTACAGGTGTTTCACAAAATTGTTTAGTAAATTTAATATAAGGATTATCAATAAAATATGGTCCTAATAAAGCTTTATAAAACGCTAAGTCTTGACAAATTTTAGTTATATAAGCATGGGTAACTGGGTCATTTGGAAATCTATCAATAAAATAACCAAATAATTCAACTAAAAGAATCATTTCTTTCACTTCTCCATTAGGTTCAAGTTGAAAATGAGTAAGTTTAGATTGTATAGTTTTCTCTTTTTCAAATAAATAATCTAAAGCATTTTTTCCATGATTATCAATTTTTTCAATATATAATTCATTTATTGTTTTAAAAGGACTGTCGGTACAATAAGCAATAAGAAAAGCAGCATAATAAAACCAATTATTTTTAATTGAATAAATTAGAGCAGTTTCGCCTTCAAAATTATAATGGCCTAAATCAAAAAGATTACCATAATTTTTAACAATTTCTAAACATAATGGTTTCATATCAAGAATACAACATACTAATAAAATATTATTTCCCTGGGTAGTTTTATCAAAAATAGAATTATTATCAGGGTCTCTATATCTGGAAAAATTTATTATTTTATCATTAATAGTTTCTAATTGTCTTTTATATTCATCAGATTTTTTATCCAATATTTTATCCAAAATTACAATATCGTTAATAATCTGGTCAAAATATGATTTAATATCCATATAAGAAGTATTAATTGTTGTTCTATCATTATTTACAGGTGGAATAGGAATTTGTTCCATAGTTATTATATTTTATATAAACAAATAAAATTGATTAATTTAATATAAGTATAAATTATGCCAGAAACAATAATGTCAAAAACTGCTTATTTGGAAATAATATTGGGTTCTATGTTTTCAGGTAAAACAAGTAGGTTAGTTGAAATATATAAACAATGTAAATTTTGTAATATTCCAGTTGAAGTAATAAATCATTCAATAGATAATCGTTATGATGAAGAATTAATGTCAACTCATGATAAAGTAAAAATACCATGTATAAAAACAAATAAAATATCAGGAGTTATGAAAGAATTAGATTTAGAAAATACGGAAGTAATATTAATAAATGAGGGTCAATTCTTTGAAGATTTATATGAAACAGTAGAAATAATGTTAAAAAATGGTAAAAAGGTTTATATTTGTGGTTTAGATGGAGATTTTGAGAGAAAGAGGTTTGGACAACTTTTAGATTTAATACCATTGTGTGATAAGGTAACAAAGTTAACTTCTTTATGTAGTATATGTAAAAATGGAACGCCAGGAATATTTTCAAAACGAATTACTTCAGAAAAAGAACAGACTGTAGTAGGTTCAGATAATTATATACCAGTATGTAGAAATTGTTATGAGATATAAACCAGTTGAATATATAAATATAATATTGTTTATATGTTTTTAATATTTTTTATAATATAATTATTTTTTATTTGAAAAAAAAATCAATAAAGTATATATTAAAACAATTTAAATTAATCCATATATTAAATATATTTATTAATGGGACCTAAAATTTGTAATGAGGTTAAAAAAAATGATTCACCAATTTGTAATGAAGTAAAAAAAGTCAAAAGAGGGCGCAAGTCCAAGAAGGAACTAATGGAATCTTTAAATATGTCATCAAATTATAACGAAGTAAAAAAAGACAAAAGCATTAATTTATGTGTAAGTGAATTAAATGATAAAAATGTAATAAATAATAATATTAGCAGTCAGATTATATATAATAAAATTTTAGAACCATTAGATGATACTAACGAAATAAAAGAAGATACAAATATTGTCATAATTTCTAATCCATCCTTATCAGATGAACAAAAGCCGCAATTAAAAAAGAGAGGAAGAAAACCAAAGGGGGGAAAAATTATACATCAAGTTGTTTCTAATGAACCACATAAAGAAGATAAGCAAAATGTTATTTTACATTTAAAATGTTCTATTAAAGATTTAAATAATACCAATCAAGATAATTATTTAGTAGAATCATATAATTTAATTGGGGGAAAAAATGATTTATCATATGATATAATTGGATCTGAGAATATTAATACAGTAAATACATTTTATAATGATAAATGTATGTCAAGTAGTTCATTTATAAACAATGATTGTGATGACGATGATGATGAAATAATTTGTAAAGACTCTAGTAAAGAAATATGGAAAAAATTAAAACAATTAGAAACAAATTTACATATTAATAATGTAAATAATAGACGTTCTGCTTGTTTTTGGGATACATGTGAATTTGATAATCCTCCAATTTATATACCAAAACATTTTATTAATGATTCATATCATGTATATGGTTGTTTTTGTAGTCCTGAATGTGGGGTTGCTTATTTAATGAATGAAAATATTGATAGTTCAACTAAATTTGAACGATATCATTTATTTAACCATATTTATAGTAAGATATATGATTATAAAAAGAATATTAAACCAGCACCAAATCCATATTATATGTTGGAAAAATATTATGGTAATTTATCAATACAAGAATACAGATCATTATTAAGAAATGAAAGACTATTTTTAATTGTTGATAAACCATTAACTAGAATATTACCTGAATTACATGAAGACAATGATGACTTTATATTGAATAATAAAATTATACCATCTAATAATTATCAGGTAAAAGCTAGATTACAAAAGAAAAAACAAAATAAAAATTCTATTCTTAATGAAAAATTTGGAATTTCTAATCAAAATCTATTGGAATAAAATCTATATTTATATTTTTTGAAATATTAAAATATAAATATAAAATATTTTTACACTATATCTATTTCAGAATGTTTATTTATCCATTCGGAAACTCAAACGCTGATTTGTCTTACATCCAACATAAAAAAACAGTTATATTTAACCTTTTTTCTTTTGTTATATTAAAATCATGATTACTGAACCAAGCATTAATAAATTTCATCTTCGTAATGGTGAAAGATATACATTTTATCTAAATAATAGTCATATAATACGAGGAACATTTGATCACTATGTATTTTGGGATCAGGTGCCAAATAACGGTATTCAAATTAGTAATTATTCTACAAGTTTAGGTGACCAGGATCCATTTGTCAATCAAGATGGACTTTTCAATTTAGGTTTAGATAATATAAATATAGTATCATATTATAATATAGGTCCAGAATCAGATGTAAATACAATTATAAATAGTTATTACGGAGGAATAAAATATAAAAAGAATTCTAAAAAGAATTATAAAAAGAATTACAAAAAGAATTCTAAAAAGAATTCTAAAAAGAATTCTAAAAAGAATTATAAATCATTTTTATATAAAAATCAGTATTTTGTTAGTAAAAAGATAAAAAGTAGTATAAATAAGAATTAATATTTTTTTTGGCTTGGTAAATATAAGTTTAAGATTCAGTTTTAATTTTTAATTTTTCACGTTCATCTGATTCCTTAAAATTAGTTACAACTTGTTCAATATTGATTGGGTTTTTTTCTCTATATTCTCTCATTGAATTATCTAATTTTAATCTAATTTGTTTATAAATTTCTTGATTCACAGATTTTATCTTGGAGGTTTCCTTTTTATCAGGAATACCCATATAATCTTTTAAAACTCTCATATAATCGCAATTAAATAATTTTAATTTTTCTAATGCTTCCTCTTTTGTATAATTAGTTTGAGACATCACTTTTTCAACATGTAATTCAAGGTCATCATTACTAAAAAAACTTATTTTATCAGCCATATATAATTACAATAAATATTTTTTAAATCATATTAAACGAATTACATTATACTATAATATCTATAAAGAATGGCTAATTTAAATAATATTGAAAAATTAATTCAAATGGCTACTATTGAACATATGTATGAAATGTTACAAAAAATAAAAAATGACATAACTTTGAACCAATTATCTGATACTATTTTTGATAGTTCTAGATGTTCCAATAATTTTTTACCACCAGACGATGATAACTATAAAAACGAAGTAAAAAATATTAATGATACTATTTCTATTATTAAATCAGATAATGCGAACATGATGAAAATAATTGATACAATGTTAATGAGAGTATATAGTTTAGAGGTTGAAATAAAAGAATTAAAAAGTAAAAATGATACATTATCTAGTGAGTTAAAAAAAATGACCGAATTAAATAGTTCGGAATCTTTAAAAGGTGGCCATATTACGTTAAAAATTGAAGAAAAAAATATTGATACTTGTGAAAATTTAGCAAAAAATACCGATGAAATAATAGATAAAATTAAACAATTAGAACAAGAAGTTGAGGAAGAAGAAGAAGAAGTTGAGGAAGAAGAAGAAGAAGTTGAGGAAGAAGAAGAAGTTGAAGTTGAGGAAGAAGAAGAACAATCTGAAGATCAAGAAGAGGAAGAAGTTGAAGAAGAGGTAGGAACAGACGATGAAGAAGAAGTAGAACAAAAAGAGGTAAAAAAAGAGGAACAACATGAATCTTTAGAAGAAGATGATGAAGACGAAGAGGTATTTGAAATAGAAATTGACGACATCACATATTTTACAACTGATGAAGAAAACGGTATTTTATATGAAGTAACGTCTGACGGAGAAGTCGGAAAGAAAGTAGGAATTATTAAAAACGGCGAACCAATCTTTTCTTAATATAGTATAAGTAAAATATGTTTAATTTATGTGCTCCCGCATTAATATACGTAGCTTTTTCATTAACTCAAATCATCATTGATACATTTAAAGGCTTATATAATACTGCTTTTTTTAAAATAATTGTCATGATAATTATTACAATACTTTTAAATGCTTTATGTCAAACTGGGATGACTATTATTTCATGGATTTTAGTATTTATACCATTTATTTTCATGTCAGTCATAGTAGCAATATTATTATACGTGTTTGGTCTAGATCCAGCAACTGGTCAATTAAATTTAAAATGTGATAATTGTAATAATAATAATTCTAATTCAAATAATAATTCTAATTCAAATACATATGATCCAGTTATTATTATGGATGGCAATATAATACACCTTAAACCTACAAATACAAATTATATGGATTTTAGTTATTCCGAAACGCCTCTAACATATGACAATCAAAATGTTCCAACTGGTTCTTCTGACCCGCAATTTGAATAAAAAATTATTATGTCAAATCTATTTAAAAGGACTTTAAATATACTATACACAATGGTAACTAATATTTTAATATTCGTGCTTTTTTTTATAGAAATATACAAGGTATTTTATCCAAATGAATATAATATTATTTTAAATGTAGCAAAAAATGATTTAATTATTATTAAAAATAATTTAGAACCTAAAATATTTTATATTGCTTATAATATTATTTATTATTATAGCTGCTGTGAAATATATTTAAATAAAATAAGATTATTTATTAAACCATATATTATTACTATATCAAAATGCGTTAAGTATTTTTTGAAAAAGTATAATATAATTGATTGTATCAAACAAGATACGGATATAGTTTTAGAATTTTTTTATGAAGGAAATTTACTTACAAGTTTAAATTTTGATAAAAATAATAGAGATATTAATATTGACAAAGCACCTATAAAATATGACTTTATTGTTTGTACAGATTTTAGCGAATCTACAATAACAAATAAAATTTGTGTTTCTAACATTCATCATTATATTGAATATGATTTTGATTTTGAAATAACAAATTTTACTTTTATGTCTTTACAGCTTTTATATAAAGATAATAATTATAATATTGAATTGAAGAATGATAAATATAATTTCTATATTGTAAATAATGTATTGGATAAGAATTTTTTTACATATTATTTAAAATATATTTTGAATTTAGATAATTTAGAAAAAGATATTTCATATAAACTTGAATTATTGAATCAAGATGTAAATGTACTATTATTAACTGATAAAGACAAAATAGTTTTAAACAAACAAGATTATACTATTGTAAATAATTAAGATATAAAATAGAATTTAATTTAGCAAAAAAATATAATTAAATTTAGCAAAAAAAATAGAATTAAATTTTTAGTAAAAATTTAAATATTATAATATATCATAATGAACACTTGTAGTAAGAACGCTAAGCCTGTCGCCGACGTTTTAAGAAACATCAATACTTTCTTCGGTGGAAAAGTCTGGACTAATGGAGAGATTACAAATGTTTCAAATAAAATCGCATGTAATTTTTTTGGAGACTTGAATGAAATTCTTAAAATTGCGGTAGTAAACCCATTTAATAGACGCCCAGATCTTGAACTGGCATATACGAATAATAATGTTAAAGATTTAGGCACTACTTATAGTTTTAAATTAACAGGACTTCAAGAAGTAAATACTATTACTTTTGAAACTTTATTTGTAGATCCAAATGTAGAGCAGGGAATTAAAAACCAACAATTTTTAGAAAGAATTCATTTAGTAAATTTAGATGTTACAAAAAATACCGCAGAAAATGCTTTAACAGCCGAGGCAGATTACACTGAAGAATCAACCTCTACTGTAAGCAGTTCCGATTACGCCTATTATTTGGTTACTGGTGCTACTGGAATTTTTGATGGAGCACAAAGAGTAAGAATTGATTTTAATAAAGACAGAACAAGAAAAGTTACTGTTATTTTTAATTAAACCGTATGTAAAAAGATATATAACTTTATAATTTTATAAATGAATTTTTATCAAATTATTTTACACCTTTTCTCATTTAAAACGCCCATTATTTATAATAAAATTGAATTAAATAGTATTTATTAATATAAATATATTTACTAAAATGGTTTATACATACATACTTCAGTTAGAGCAAGGTAAATATTATATTGGAAAAACAAGTAATCCACAATTTCGTATAGAAAGTCATTTTAATTTTAATGGTTCTGCTTGGACTATCAAGTATAAACCCATTAAATTAATAAAACTCATTCCAAATTGTGATGATTATGATGAAGATAAATATACAAGAATTTATATGGATAAATACGGAATTCAAAATGTTCGTGGTGGTTCTTATGTTAAAGTTGAATTAAATACAACTACAATAACTCATTTACAACAAATGAGTAATGGAACTAATAATAAATGTTTTATTTGTAGTAAAGAAGGACATTTTGCGAAAGATTGTGAAGAAAATGAATGTTGGGAAACAGAAAGTGATGGTAGTAAAAATATATGGTGTTGTGATTATTGTGAAAAAGAATTTACAGATCCAAAAAAATGCGAATATCACGAAAAATATTGTAATTATGAAAATGAAAGCGAAGAAGAAAATGATAATGATTGTTGTTTTAGATGTGGTATAGAAGGTCATTTCGCTTCATCTTGCTACGCATCAAGACACATAAAAGGTTATTATCTTAAATAATTGGGCGTTTTAAATGAGAAAAGGTGTAATAATTGTGTTATTTTTTTGTAAAATTTATATTAATAGTACTATTTTAATTTAGAAGAATTGGAACTATTAATTTTTAATAAAATATATATATAAATGGATAGAAAACAGTGTTCTTCCGAAAAAATTGAAGCATTCCTTAAGAGTGTAAATGCGTCATTTGAAAATAAAATATGGACTAGGCATGAAATGGATTATATTTCTAAAAATATTTTAAAATTTAAAATTCCTGAAGTTCTAAAAGTTGGTCTCTTTAATCCACTTGAAAGAAGGTTTCGCGAGAATAATATACAAGAATTATTTTATAGATTAACTGATGATTCTCAAGAAGTTAAAAATGAGCAGTCAACACCATATGGAAGTACTTATATAACAATAAGAAAAATGTCCGACGGGGATGGGCTTAATTCTAAATTAAGTGATTTACGTAAAATTTTTTTCCAAGGATGGGTCTCAATAGATAACAACAGTAAAAAATTGAGAAGAGAAATAATTGCTATTTCTGATAATGACCTTCTTCATGATGAGATGAAATTTTATGAAAAAGATAGATCAATTGTTGAAATTTTAGAAGCCAATAGAGATTATTTAAGAGCAGAGAGTATTTATAGTGATCAAAATGGAAATGGAACTATTACAGGAGCATCAAAACGTTTATATTCTGTTATGGGATCTTCAGGTAAATATGCTGATATAGAATATGTAGAAGTTGAATTCCGTCAGGATTTCACTAGAAAAATCAGATTAATGTAATATTTTTATAAATTATTATTTTATAAATAAATATACAATATATTTACAAAGATTTAAATAATTGATTTATTATAAAGTATATTGGATCCCTGTAATACAGATTCAACAACAACAATGGCTGCGTTAAACATGGAATTTCACAATTTGAATAATAAATGGAATATAGAAACTGTTTTTATAGAATAAAATATTTATTTTATAAAAATTTATTTTAATGTATTATTTTATAAATGTTTACAGCTGAAAGTACATTTAAACCTTCTGAAGAATCCATTGCTTCATTATTAACTAGTATAAACGTTCAATTAGGTGGTTTTTGGGAACCCGGTGAAATAGATTCAGTTTCTTCAAATCTTAGTTGTAATCCTTTACAAAATTTAGGAGACATTTTTAGAGATGGATTACTAAAACCATTTGCTAGAAAAATTAATTCTATTCAAGCTAAAGAACCTATTATTAAATATTATTCTCTCAAAAATTATGATCCTGATCAAGGTATACTTTATTCTACAAAAATTTTAGATGAAAACCGATTACCACTTCAGGAAAATATTGTTTTTGCGCCTACTCTTATAGCTCCTAATAAAAAAGAAAATATATCTCAATTACTATACGAAACCTTTACAATTAAAGAAGAAGGAACAAATGATAATATTTTATCAGCAATTGGATTCTATTTTGATGACAGCACTAGTATTATAAGCACAATTGATAGCGCAAATTATGCTGTTATTGGAAGTACTGGTATTTATGACGGGGCAAAAAGTGCGAAAATTGATTATTTTAACGATAAGGAGTTTTTAAGAAAAATTACTATTTATTTTTAGACATTTTTAATTTATTTAATATTATTAAAATAATTTAAAAAAATTGATTTATTATAAGTATAATGGTTCCCTGTAATACAGATTCAACAACAACAATGGCTGCGTTAAACATGGAAATTCATAATTTGAATAATAAATGGAATTTATGGGCTCATTTACCTCATGACCCAGATTGGACAGTTAAAAGTTACAAAAAAATTATTCAATTTAAAAATGTTGAAGAAACAGTTGCTATTACTGAATCTTTACCAGAATGTTTAGTAAAAAATTGTATGTTGTTTATTATGAAAGATGGTATATCTCCGATGTGGGAAGATGAAAAGAACAGAAATGGTGGTTGTTTCTCATATAAAGTATCTAATAAAAATGTATATGAAGTATGGCGTGATTTAACATATGTTCTAATTGGAGAAACTATTAGTAGTAATAACAAATTTGTTGATAGTGTTACAGGGATTACCATTTCACCTAAAAAAAACTTTTGTATTGTTAAAATATGGATGACTAATTGTGAACATCAAAATCCACAAGTTATCACAGGAGATGTAAAAAATTTACAACCACATGGTTGTCTTTTCAAAAAACATACACCTGAATTTTAAAGAAAGAAATAAAAATTACTTAAAAAATTGTTAATTAAATAAAATATAATGAAATATCCTTTTATTTTATTTTTTCGTGATGATAAATATAAATATATTGATTCTTTTATTAGAGATAATTCGGATAATTTAGATTGTACATTACATATAATAAATAAAAAAGAAAAACTTAATAATTTATTTAAACAAATATATCCTTTGTTAATAATATTTAGTACTGAAGAGAAAGAATATTCTGAAATTTTAAATGAATATTTTAATGATAATAATAATAGTAATAACAGTAATAATAGTATTTATAATCGTATTATTCATATTTCTGAAATAACAAATGTTTCAGAATTTAATAATATTGTTAATCAAAAATATATAAATATTTGTAGTCTAGATCGTATTCATGTAAGACCTATTTTTTCAATTTTTACAACTTCATTTAACTCATTTGAAAAAATATTACGAGCATTTAATAGTCTAAAATCTCAAACTTTAAAAAATTGGGAATGGATTATTATAGATGATTCGCCTGATGATCAAAATTTTTTATTTTTAAAAGAAAAAATGTCTAATGATTCTCGTATTAGAATGTATAGAAGATTTGAAAATAATGGTTATATAGGTAATGTTAAAAACGAAGCAATAAGTTTATGTAGAGGAAAATATTTATTAGAGTTAGATCATGATGATGAAATTTTACCATTTGTTTTAAAAGAATCAGCTGAATTATTTGATTTGAAACCAGACATTGGATTTATTTACATGGATTTTATAAATATTTATGAAAACGGAAATAATTTTTGGTATGGGGACCATATTTGTAAAGGTTATGGTTCTTATTATTGTCAAAAATATAATGATAAATGGGTATATGTTTATAATACACCCAATATTAATAATATTACATTAAGTCATTTAGTATGTTGTCCAAATCATCCCAGAATATGGAGAAAAGATCTACTATTTCAAATAGGAAATTTTTGTGAATATTTACCAATTTGTGATGATTATGAAATCATTTTACGAACAGCTATAAATACAAAAATTGCTAAAATTAAAAAATTTGGATATATTCAATATATGAATAATGAAAACAACAATTTTTCCCTGATTAGAAACGCAGAAATTAATCGTATTGGACCAAAATATATTAATCCAATTTATTATTATAAATTTAATATTAATCAAAAAATGAAACTTCTTGGAGCATATGAAGATGAAAAGTATTTAAATAATGATCATACTATGATTTGGAAACGTGAACAAAATTATCAACATAAATTTTGTAATTTGTTAGTTAATAATGATTATGAAACCCAATATTGTATTATTGGTTTAGATGGTCTTCTAAAAAATATAGATAAAATAAGAGAATTATATGATAGTACTGCGTTTAATAATACTGCGTTTAATAGTACTACGTTTAATAGTACTGCGTTTAATAGTACTGCGTTTAAAAATGATTTCATTGTAATAGAAAACAAATGTTCAATGGAATATTTATGGTCAAGATTAGATAATCTCGGGTTTTCTAGAATGAAATGTTATTCATTAATTGATGAACCTGAAGAAAATCTAATAAATTATTTTAAATTATGTTATGTAACTCCAAATAAAAATTACGAAATAATTACAGCAAATATAACTAAATTGGATTATAATATTAATATTAATACTAGACATCAAATTATCAATTTATTATCAAATCCTAGTCAAAGATATTTAGAAATTGGTATTGAATATGGTTATACATTTACAAATACACATTTTTTACATAAAGTTGGTATAGACCCAGCACCAAAATATATTAGCACAAATTATATTAGCACAAATTATATTAGCACAAATAATATTATAGATTCAAACAAATTTGAAGAAATTATTAAACTAACATCAGATGAATATTTTAACAGTATTAATGTATCAGACGATAATTCAGATATTATCTCAATTGATTCAGATGATTGTATAGATATTTATGATGTAATTTTTATAGATGGTATGCATCATTGTGAAAATGTATTACGAGATTTCAATAATAGCATCAAAATTTTAAATAAAAATGGAATCATATTTATTGATGATTGTATACCATTAAATTATAATGAACAATTGAAAATACCTTTAAAACATTATTATGAAAATGGAATTTTAAAATATGGAGAAGAATGGACGGGTGACGTATGGAAATTTATTTATCACTTATTATTGAATTATAAAGACAAAATTATTTTGAGATATTTTCATAATATTGATTATAGAGGATTAATTTGTATAAAAATAATTCAACCATTTGAAGTCACTGTTACTAACAATGAAGAAATTAATAATTACAGTTATTTTGAACATTATAATAACTATTTGAACTTATTACGATAAAAATGTTGTATAAAATAATAAAAAATATGAATAAATAGTTAAAAACAGATTATTATTAACTAATTATATGGAGTTTAAAATAACAGAAAAAAAAAATGCTACAATTTGTCTCAATATGATAGTTAAAAATGAATCTCATATTATAGAAACAACACTTGAAAAACTTTGTCAAAAAATTTCATTTGATTATTGGGTTATTTGTGATACTGGATCTACTGATAACACATGTCAAATTATTACAGATTTCTTTAAAAATAAAGAAATTCAAGGAGAATTGTTTCATGATGAATGGCAAAACTTTGCCCACAATAGAACATTAGCTTTAGAACGAGCATATAAAAAAACTGATTTATTATTAGTTTTTGACGCAGACGATGAAATTGTAGGTGACCTTGTTTTACCAACTCATGTATTATTTGACGAATATTATTTAAAATTTGGATCTGACTCAGGCTTTAGTTATTCTCGGGTATTATTAATTAATAATCATAAAAGATTTCAATTCTTATCTGTTATACACGAGTTTATTAATTGTAAAGAAGGCCCTACAACTTCTACTACAATTAATGGAGATTATTATGTTATATCAGGAAGAACTGGAAGCAGAAGTTTAGATCCTGATAAGTATTTAAAAGATGCTCTAATTTTAGGAAAAGCTTATCATGTAGCTTTAGCAGATAATGATCCATTATTTCATAGATATGCTTTTTATTGCGCCAATAGTTATAAAGATTGTGGACAATATGAAAATGCTATTACTTGGTATAAGATTACACTAAGTCATGAAAAACAATGGCCCCAAGAAAAATATATTAGTTGTTTATATATTTTTGATTGTCTAAATGCTTTAAATAGAAAAGAAGAAGGGTTTTTTTATTTAGTAAAATCCTTTCAATATGATAATGAAAGAGTTGAATGTTTGTTTCCTTTATTGGTTCATTATTGTTGTGAAAATATGCCAAGAATAGCATATAATTATTATTTACTTGTCAAAGAGTTTTATGAAAATCATTATTTAAATACGAATATTACTAACAAATTATTTGTAGCAATTGATAAATTTGATTTTTTTGTTCCATATTACATGATTTTGATTGCGGATAAGGTTCAAGATTTCAGTTGTGTTATTAAAATGTATGAAATGGTTTTTCAAAAAAAACCAAAGATATTTGAAGATTGGTATGTAAAAAACTTTCTTTATAATTTACAATTCTTTTTACAACATGTTAGTGATTCTAATCTTTCTAACTTTGTTATAAAAGTAAATGATTATATACAATTTTTAAATGTCAATTGTGTACACTTTGAAAACTATGATTTTTTAAATAAAGATGTATACAAAAACGCAGGAATAAATTTTGAAAAATATATTATAAATCCTGTTTTTTCAAAACCACAAAATTTTTCAAAACAACAATGTTCCCAATCAAAAAATATTTTAATTTATACTGGATTTTCTGATATTAATTGGAATTATACTTATACGTTGAAAAACGCATTAGGTGGATCCGAAAAAGCTGTTGCTTATTTAAGTAAATGCTTTCCAAAAGATTATACAATTTATATAAGCGGACATGTTGAAAATGAAACAATTGATAATATTCATTATATTCATCTAGATGAACTAACAAATTTAATAAATTTTATATCATTTCATACTGTTATTGTTTCAAGATATATATCATTTTATGATATGTTTCCTACTTGTTCTTTTTATCAATCATATATATGGGCGCATGATACATTATTATTACCTTATGGTTCTAATTTAAATGATAATCAAATTTTGAAAAAATGGGATAATTATATTAATGGGTGTATCTGTTTAACTGATTGGCACAAAAATCAATTTTCAGAAAAATATCCTATTTTAAAAAATAAAATTACAATAATTAATAATGGAATTGATTTAGATTCTTTTCCATCTATAACTAACAACTATAAAATTAAAAATAGATTTATTTATACTTCCAGACCTGAGCGTGGTTTAAATAATTTATTAAATTTGTGGCCAAAAATTTTAGAAAAGATTCCAGATGCTACTCTTACTATTTCAAATTATGGTAATTTTCCATCTAATCCTGAAGAAAACGATTTAAAGAATATAATATATCAAAATAGTGATACAATACATTATCTAGGTAAATTGAATACAGAGAAATTATATGAAGAAATGAACAAAGCAGAGTTCTGGCTTTACCCAACACATTGGCCAGAAACATCATGTATTACCGCATTAGAAATGTTAATGTCAGAAGTTATTTGTTTATATTATCCAGTTGCTGGATTAACAAATACTATGGATAAATACGGAATTCAAGTGTGTTCAGGTAAAGAAATAGAAACAATTGTTAGTTTGAGTAAACTACAAAAGAATGAATTAAGAGAAAATGGAAAAAACTATGCTATAAGTTGTAGTTGGGAAAATAGATTTATAAGTTGGAACAATTTAATATTTGGCAATAATGATAATATAAAATACAATGATGAACAAATTAAAAAAAGAATTTATGAATTATATTATAGTAAATCTAGTATACCATCTGACCATGTTAATTTTTTAAAAAAACTTAAAGATGAATATCATTTTGAACCAAAAGTTATTTATGATATTGGAGCAAATGTTTTACATTGGACAAAAGAAGCAAAAAATATATGGAATAATTCTGAAATTATTGTTTTTGATGCTATTACAACCGCAAAGTTTTTATATGAAGAACAAAAGTTAAAACATTATATTGGCGTATTAAGCGATGAAGACAATAAAATTGTTAGGTTTTATGAAAATATTGAGCATCCAGCTGGAAATTCTTATTATCAAGAAATTGGACATCCTAATTCAAAATTTTTATATTCAGATAATAGCTTTACCGAACAAAAATCAACAACACTAACTAAAGCTGTAAATAGTAATAATTTTCCTTATCCTGATTTAATAAAAATGGATGTTCAAGGAGCTGAACTGGATATTATTAAAGGCAGTTTAGAAACCATTAACAAGGCTCAATATTTAATTGTTGAATTACAACATACACAATATAATAAAGGAGCACCTTTATGTAACGTTACTATTTCTTTTTTGAATAAAAATGGCTGGAAATTAATAGCTGAAAAATTTTCAGATAATGGAGCAGATGCTGATTATTGTTTTAAAAATCTGCGTTATAATAATCAACATAAAAATATAGCAATTTTTAATTCATTTCCGTTTCACTATGAGATGTTTGGATATATAATTAATAATTGTAAGAAAAATAATCATAACCTTACGATTTTTACAAATACAAATAATTCACTTGGATGGTTAGAATTCTACGATAGTCATTTTAAGGAAGAGACATTTGATTTTAAATATAAAAATATAAATGAATTTGAATATTTTAAAAATAATTTTGATTTAATATTTATTACAACTGATGATGATTATGAGTTTAAGAATGAATGGATTAATGATAAATTTATTAATGATAAATGTATATCTATTAATCATTATTATACCATTAGAAGAGATGAATATAAATATAATTTGGGCACTAGGCCCTTTATGGATAATTCTAATGAACAATGGGCAATTCCTTGTTATAAAATTCTAAATAGTAATGATAAACAGAATATGTTTGAATCAGAGATAAATATAGTTATTATTGGAGGATTAAACGACGGATTAAACTATAATATTATAAATAGAGTTGAAAGTAATAATCAAATCGTTTTACATGTTTGTGGAAGGAATCCTAATAGTATAAATATTAGAAATATTAATAATTCAAATATAATCATTAAAACATATTTTAACATAGATACAATTGAAATGATTGGTTTATTAAAAAAATGTGATTTTATTTTAACCGATTGTTCAAATAATACTAATCATATTAATGGAAAAACTATGTCGGGTGTTATACCTTTAGCATTTTCAACATTAACACCTTTAATTATTAGTACGATAAATAATAATATATATAACTTTAAAAATGTAATAGAATTTGATTTTGAATCAAACGATAAAATTATAATTATAAAAAATAAAGTAAATATTAATTTATTAGAACAAGAAAGAAATGATATTATTTATATGTTTGATAATTACATAAAAAAATTTTATAAAATACCAAAAAAAATAATACAAACTTGGAAAAATAAAGATTTAAATCCTGAATTTCAAAAAATGGTTGATCTTTGGAAAATAAATAATTCTGATTATACATATACTTTTTTTGATGATAGAGATTGTGAACAATTTATTAAAAATCACTTTGATAAAGATATACTAAATATTTATAATTGTATTATTCCTGGTGCATACAAAGCTGATTTATTCCGTTATTGTTATTTATATATTTATGGGGGAGTGTATATTGATATAGATACTTTATGTATTGGTAAATTAGATGATTTTTTATCAACGAATGTAGAATTTATAGTTCCAATAGATTTAAATATTAATCCGAATGAAGGATTACATAATATTTTTAATAGCTTTATTGCGTCAATTCCAAAACATCCTATTTTATTAGAATGTATTAATAAAATTGTTTATAATATTAAAAATAAAATAATTCCACCATCTCCATTAGATTTTACTGGTCCAGGAATTTTAGGAAGTTGTATTAATAAGTTTCTTAATAATAATGAGACAGATTCATTTATTGGTAAAGAAGGCATTAATAATAATATTTATTTTTTAAAATTTGAAGAAATAACAGAATATGTGAAAGATATAAATGGTTCTGTTTTATTTCAAAATAAAAATGGAAATAATTTAATACGAAAATTATATAATGTTGAATGTAGTAAACTAACAAATTATGTTTCTTGGGTTAATTGTGATAAAAATAAAGTGATTGATTATACAAAACTTTTACAATTTATACCAATGATTTATTCAAGTTTTTTTGAAAAAAGACAAAATACATTTATAAAATCATTTCAAATTATATTAGAAAAGTTACTAAATAGAAATAATACTTATAATATTGTTGAATTAGGAAGCAGCCGAAGTTTTGTAAATGGTAATATGGATGGTTGTTTATCTTCCGACATTAATTATTGGCATCCTTATGAACCTTGTAAATGGGATTGGGGTGCTGGCATTTTTACAAAAGTATTTTGTGAAAATCTTATGAATAAAAATTATAATTTGTATACAATTGATCCAGATAAAAATGCTAATACTATAGTAAAAATAATGTGTCAAAACAACGAAAATGTAAAGGTAGTAGCTGATATTTCTACTAATTTTCTTACTAATTTTTCTGGTAAAATAGATTTTTTATATATGGATCATATGGAAACATCAGAAGAAGCAGCAATTTTACATTTAAATGATATTAAGCTTGTTATAGACCGAAATTTAATGTCATATGATGGAGTAATATTAATAGATGATGTAGGAGAAAACATATATAATGGAAAAGGCAAATATACTATTCCTTATTTATTACAAAATAATTATGAAATATTAATTCACGAGTATCAAGTTTTACTGAAAAGAAATACATTATAAATGTAAAAAGAATACAAATACTTGAAAGAACCAATAGATAATAGATAACTTGAAATCCTCAAGTTATCTAAATAAAAAATAAAAGTAATTTTACTAGTAGAATTAAATTATCTCTCTGTTGAAAAGAAGAACACTTGAAATAATCTCCCATTTTCTTTGGTATTCCCAAAATAATCATCAGATATATGATATCTATTTGCGTTAAATAATATTAAACGATTAAATATATTTCCTACTCTATCTACTAAATCCCATTTTGTTAGATCTTGATTAAATCTATTAATATCTTCTTCATTCTTTAAAATATCTGTATCTTCTTGACACATTGCTCCATCTTTAAATCTATAAAATGATGTACCAGAACATAATGGAGCATTCGGTGTCAAAAATATTACTCCAGCCCAATTATTCCATTTATCTGTATGGATCCAGGAACGATCTGTTGCCAAAGTATATTGAAAAGCACCATTATATATTTTATCCGCATCCGAATTGTCTGACTTGGGCAAAGGAAATTCGGTAATTTTACCCGCAAATGGTTCTACATATTTTTGTATTATTTCTTTTAAATGTTCATTCGCATAAGAAACTGTTCTTTGTCCAGGAAAATTACCTTTTACAGAAAACTCTTGACTCAAAATATAATTACGTGTATCCATCGCATTATTATAAAAATTATCTACTATAATAAGACCACATGATGGAGGACGTTTTAACATTGTTGATAAATCTAATTTATTTTGATTAATAAATTCATAATTATCCTTTTTTATATAATTATCCTTTTTTATATCATCTTCGCTTGTATCAAAAAATACATTTTTGTCAATAATATTCTCAATAATATCCATTTATAAATTATCAATACGAATTATATTTAATTTTTTTATAAATAATAATATATATTATATTGTTTTAAATTCTATTAATAGTTAATAAATAAATTATTATAATATTCTATAACTGATTTTACATCTGGTCCTAAAAAATTGGAATTTAAATATTTTATTTCTATTGTATCTTTCCAAAAAAACGACAAATCTTTCACATCATCTGATATATTAGCAATTCTATCAAAAATAAAGTTTTCTATATAATTTATTTTTGGATAAGCAATTATATTATCATTTTTTATATCAAAAATCCATCTATGATGAATATAACCACGATATTGACCTTCAAATCTATATAGTTCTCTATATTTACTTGGAAAAGCTATAAAACCTTCTTTCGCTATTTTTATCATTTGATCACAAACAAAAACTGGATTCATTATATCTTCCAAAACATGACTACAAATAGCAAAATCAAATTTTCCATTCTGTAAAATATATTCATCAATTTCTGTATATTTATTTGGATCAGTTATATCAAAATTAAATAATTTAATATCAGTATTTTCAATATATTTACAATTGAAATCTAAAATGGCATCTATATAACGATCGGACCAACCATTAAATACTCCCCCTATATCAATTACTTTAAATTTTCCTAGAGCTTTTTTTTTTAATATATATTGTATTACATCATATCTATTCCCATTACTAATACTTATATTATAAATCATATTTTTATTATAACTTTATTATACTTTTATATTTATATAAAAATTATAATATAAATATATTTTTTAAATTCATATCATAAATGATAATTAATATTAACAAAAGAGATTATTTTACTCAAGAAAATGAATTCAATAAAATAACGCACAATGAATTTAGTAATTTAGTTATTAGGGACAAAGTTGGATTGTTTGAGAGAATTATCTCGTTGATAAATGAATTATCAAATTGTTTAAATATAAAAAATGCGCTTTTTTATAATGTTAGTCATGGTGGATTCATTCCTATCAATTGTTCCCAACAATTTGAGAATATTTATTTAATTAATACCGATGACATTAATATTACAAAAAATATAGATCTACATAAAATTAACAATATTAAATTTGATAATAATTCTACATCTATAGATAACAAAGTAATTATTTATTCAGATAATTTTGAAGATATTGATAAACAATTCATATCTGATTTTTCTCCTATAATATTATCTTCATTGAATCTTAAATTTATTACTAATAACAAAAACTATAATTCTATTTTACAATTGTCAAATATAAAATTGCCAAATACTGAATTGTCCAATACTGATTTATATTTATATATCCCAAACGAAATAGATGAAAAATTTAATAAGGAGTTTTATTATTATATAGACGATAATACCAGTACTTTAGATTACGATAATTTAAATCATTTATGTGTAATGGTTAAAAATGGCGGACCTCAATTTGAACAAATGTTACAAGATAATTTACCTTTTTTTGATAGATGGACTATTCTTGATACAGGTTCAACCGATGATACCATTGAAATTATTAATCGCGTTTTGAATGGAAAGAAAAAAGGTGAATTATTTCAAGAACCATTTATTAATTTTAGAGATAGTAGAAATCGTTGTCTAGAATTAGCAGGTAAATCATGTAAATTTATAACAATGTTAGATGATACTTATGTTTTGAAAGGAGATTTAAGATCATTTTTAAATGAAATACGTGGAGACCAATTATCAAATTCATTTACATTATTTATTCAAAGCGATGATACCATTTACGGTTCAAATAGAATTATTAAAAGTGATTCAAATTTGAAATATATTCATACAATACATGAAGTAATTAGTGATAAAGATAATATAAATATAGTTATTCCTAAAGAGATTTGTAATATAGAGGATAGACGGTTTGATTATATGGAAAAAAGAACTATGGAAAGAAAAGAATTAGATTTAAAGCTTCTTTTTCAAGAGCTTGAAGAAAATCCACATGATCCTAGAGCATATTATTATTTAGCACAAACTTATAATTTATTAGAAGATTACGAAAAAGCTTTTTATTATTTTAAAAAAAGAAGTGAATTTTCCAATTCTGGATTTGTTCAAGAGCGCGTGGATGCTATTTTTGAGTCTGCGAGAATCGCAAATTTTAAATTAAATAAACCTTGGGCAGAATGTGAAGAACTATATTTAAAATGTTATAAAGCAGATGAATCCAGACCAGAAGCATTGTATTTTATTGGTATTCATTATTATTTAGAAAATTCTTTTAAAAAAGCATTTGGATATTTTAAAAAGGCATTTGAAATTGGATTTCCTATCCATTGCCAATACTCATTGAAACCAACGTTGAGTTATCATTTTTTACCAAAATTTCTTTCAAAAATTTGCTATCAATTAAAAGAATATGAATTAGGTAAACAAGCAGCAGAGTTATTTTTAAAAAATAATGGATTAGATGCTGATTCATATGAAGAAATTGTATCTTGGTATAAAATATATGAAAAATTAACCGTAAAAGTTGACAATTGTAAACCAAAGACTCCTTTAAAACCAATTTTTTGTTTTCATGCCGATGGTGGTTTTAATAAATGGTCTGGGTCTAATATTAAAACTACAGGTGTTGGTGGTTCTGAAACATATATTATTGAAATGGCTAGATATATTCAGCGTTCAGAAAAATTTGATGTTTACGTCTTTTGTAATTGTGTAGAAGAAGAGGTTTTTGAAGGAGTTATTTATAAACCACTTTCAAATTATTATGCTTTCATTAAACAAAATTATATACATACTTGTATTGTTAGTAGGTTTTCCGAATATTTACCTGTAACTTTTGAAGGTTTTACTGAAAATGTTTATTTAGTTGTTCATGATTTAACACCATCTGGTGTAGTTATTCCTATTAATAAAAAATTAAAGAAAATATTTTGTTTAACTGAATGGCATGTTGAATATTTTTTACAAATATTTCCAACACTGAAAGATATAACGGTTCCATTTTATTATGGCATTGATTTTGATAAATTCAAACAAAATAAAAACGAAATATTATTAAAAGAAAATTATAAATTTATTTATTCATCATTTCCTAACCGAGGACTATTGCCTCTTCTACAAATGTGGCCAAAAATTTATGAATTACAACCTCTTGCGGCACTACATATTTATTGCGATGTTGATGGTGAATGGGTTAATTCTGTAGAAGGTGAAATGATGAAAAAAATTAAAGATTTAATGATTCTATACAATGTAAAAGAAAATAATATGAATATTTATTATCATGGATGGGTTAATAAACAAGTTTTGGCTGAAGCATGGCAATCATCTGACATCTGGTTTTACCCATGTACATTTAAAGAAACTTTTTGTTTAACTGCGTTGGAAGCTGCTTTAACTAAAACGTTAGTAATTACAAATGATTTGGCCGCATTACAGAATACAGTTGGACAAAGAGGTGTAATAATTAAAGGTGTCCCAACATCGGATGAATGGCAACAAGAAGCTCTAATTCAAATTAAAAAATATTTGGATCCTGAAAATATTGATTTAAAAAATGAACTAATTGAAAAGAACTTTAGTTGGGCTTCTAGTCTATCGTGGGAATTTCAAGCTAAAAAATTATTAGACGATCATATTTTAAAAGAAAATTTAGATTATAAAGGAATGTATAATTGGACAAATGATTTACCATTTGGACATAAGAAATATTTTTTAGACGTAATTAAATATTTTAATAATAATTATCCTAAAGTTGTAAGCGGAAAAGAACCTATAAAAGTTTTAGAAATTGGCACATATACTGGTATTTCATTAATTAATATAGTAAAATTAATTCCTAATTCAATTGGTATTGGAATAGATAAATGGTCTAATTATTATGAGACTGAATTATTAGATAATATTGATGAACTACAAGTTGAATCATCATTTTATAAAAATAGTAGGATCTCTGGTCTAGAAGATAGAATTAAAGGAATAAAAGGCGATTCTTTTGAAGTATTAATTGAAATGATAAAAGAAGGCAATATGTTTGATTTTATTTATGTGGATGGAAGTCATTTATTGTTAGATTGTTATTCAGATTTAATATTATCATGGAAACTTTTAAATAAAGGAGGCGTATTAGCTATTGATGATTATTTATATATTACTGATTCTTTAGTTATTAATTCGCCTTTTGAAGGAATAAATCATTTTTTAAATAAATTTGAAAAAGACATTAAACTTTTACATAAAGATTATCGTGTATTTTTACAGAAGGTGTAAATAAAAAACGAAACAAAATAATTGTATTTAAATATTAAATTTTATAATTTAATTTGATATTTAACAAAGAATTTAACAAAGAATTTAACAAAGAATTTAAAGAATTTATTAAATCCATCTATAAGGTCCTGATCCTTTTACATCAACATTTGATTTTAATGGCTCAACTTCTATATTATCTCGTTTGCCTTGAACTAACCAAAAGAACTTACAATTTTCACCATAAACAGTAAAACTATTGTTTTCTACTTCAGAAGAATATAATTGTTCCATTTTTTTACCACAATAGATTGGAGTAATTTGGACTGTGAAATCTGTAGCTAATTTATCTACATAATTTGGTAAATAAATTTTTACACTTTCTTCATTTCTAATCTCACCTTTTCCTCTATAATAAACACCAGATTCAGGCCCCTCTAAACAAGCATGAACTAAATACTTATTTTTATCTTTTGGATGTTCAATTACAAATGTTTTATTTTGAGCACTAGTTGCTGCTGTGCTTCTAACAACTTCAAATGTTGTTGTATCGTATAGTAACA